>Ga0209436_100469_pt1 | contig 17816 bp, 16 predicted proteins | sample AraplaF_Cvi_mTSA_FD_184263 | JGI IMG/M metagenome (GOLD analysis project Ga0209436, IMG submission 184263) | Arabidopsis root microbial communities from the University of North Carolina, USA - plate scrape MF_Cvi_mTSA (SPAdes) (version 2) | ecosystem: Host-associated > Plants > Roots > Endosphere...
GATGAAAATTTTGGCAAGGAGATGGAGACCTATGCAGGCGAGCTGGCATTGCAGCTGCCCTGGCAGGGCCGCTCGGGCGCTACCTTGACCGTCGGCTACCAGGGCTGTGCGGATGCAGGCTTGTGCTATCCACCGACTGAACGCCGTTACAGTGTCGATCCGGCGCGGCCGGGCGTGCTGGCGGTGCTGCCCGACGCCGAGGCATCCGGTGCCGCTGCCGCGGCCGCAGCGCCGGCGGCAAGCGCACAGGCCACTGGCGCTGCGGGCGCAGTGGTAGCGGAAGACGACACTTCCCTCGCGCAGCGCACGCTGCAAAGCGGCAGCGCGTGGCGCATCGGGGCGGCGTTCCTGGTGTTTGGCCTGCTGCTGTCGTTCACGCCCTGCGTGCTGCCGATGGTGCCGATCCTCTCCTCCATCATCGTCGGCGAATCGCAGGTGACGCGCCAGCGCGGCCTGTTGCTGGCGGCAGCCTACAGCCTGGGCATGGCCCTGGTCTACACCGCGCTGGGCGTGGCCGCAGGCCTCGCAGGCGAAGGACTGGCGGGCGCACTGCAAAAGCCGTGGGTACTGCTGACGTTTGGCGCCCTGCTGGTGGCACTGGCGTTGTCGATGTTCGACGTCTACCAGCTGCAGCTTCCAAGCGCGCTCCAGACCCGCCTCAGTAATGCCAGCGGCAACCTGTCCGGCGGCCGCCTGGCCGCAGTGTTCACGATGGGCGCGGTCTCGGCGCTGATCGTCGGTCCCTGCGTGGCGGGCCCGCTGGCCGGCGCGCTGCTGTACATCAGCCAGACCGGCAACGCCCTGATCGGCGCCGGCGCCCTGTTCGCGATGGCCTGCGGCATGAGCGTGCCGCTGCTGCTGACCGGCCTCTCCGCCGGCAGCCTGCTGCCGCGTGCCGGCGCCTGGATGAACCATGTGAAAAAAGTCTTCGGCCTGCTGCTGATCGCTGTCGCAATCTGGATGGTCAACCCGGTACTGCCGGTGACTGCCAGCATGGCCCTGTGGGGTGCCTTCGCCATCCTGTGCGCCGCCTTCCTGCGTGCCGGGGAAGCCGTTCCGCAGGGCGCCGGTGCGGGCGCTTACGCCAGCAAGGCGCTCGGCGTGCTGCTGCTGCTGGGCGGCCTGTTCGAACTGGTGGGCGCGGCCAGCTCCGGCCGCGATGTCCTGCAGCCGCTGGCCCACCTGCGCGGCGGCGGGAACGGTGCTACTATTGCCGCCGCGGACACCAGCCAGGCACACAATGCCGAGCCACGCTTTACCCGCGTGCGCACTGTCGCCGACCTTGACCAGGCCCTGGCAAGCGCAAAGAAACCTGTCATGCTGGACTTTTACGCCGACTGGTGCGTCTCATGCAAGGAGATGGAACGCCTGACGTTCACCGACACGCGCGTGCAAGCCGCCATGCAGGAGATGGACCTGCTGCAAGCCGATGTCACAGCCAACAGCGAAGAAGACCGCGCCCTGATGAAACGCTTCAGCCTTTTCGGCCCACCCGGCATTGTCATGTTCGACGCCGGCGGAAACGAAGTTCCCCAGGCGCGCATTATCGGCTACCAGCCGCCCGAAAAATTCTTGCGCCGCCTTGAACTCGCGGCCAACAAACCTGAAAGGATCGCTCAGTGAAACGCACCCTCTCCTTCCTGCTCTGCGCCGCCCTGCTGCCGGCAGCGGCCTTCGCGGCGGACACGCCGCACCACTGGAGCTATGAAGGCGCCACCGGCCCGCAGAACTGGGGCAAGCTGGAACAGGATTTCAGCACCTGCAAGCTGGGGCACAACCAGTCGCCGATCGACATCCGCAAGACCAGCAAGGCCAAACTGCCGCCGCTGGAATTCGCCTACCACCCGTCGCCGCTGAAGATCCTCGACAACGGCCACACCATCCAGGTGAACTACGCGGCGGGAAGCAGTGTCGCCATCGACGGCAAGCGCTACGCCCTGCTGCAGTTCCACTTCCACAAGCCAAGCGAAGAGAAGATCAACGGCCGCAGCTATCCGATGGTGGCGCACCTGGTGCACAAGAACGAAGAAGGCAAGCTGGCCGTGGTAGCGGTGCTGTTCCGGAAAGGGGCCGAAAATCCCCTGGTGCAGACCCTGTGGGACGCCCTGCCAACAGAAAAAGGCGAGCCGCAGGAAGTGCCCGGCGTGAGCATCGATATCGGCAAGCTGCTGCCAAGCGCGCAAGGCTATTACAACTTCGCCGGCTCGCTGACCACGCCGCCATGCAGCGAAGAGGTCAACTGGTTCGTGCTGAAAGCGCCGGTTGAAATGTCCGACGCACAGCTGAAGCGCTTCGCCCAGGTCTACAGGCACAATGCCCGCCCGGTGCAGCCGCTGAACGGCCGCACCGTGCAGGAAAGCCTGTAAATTTCAGCAGCGGGCCTGCGCCCGCTTGCAGCGATCGCGGCCCTGGCGCTTGGCCGCATACATGGCCGCATCGCTGCGCCGCAGCAGGTCGTCAGCCAGTTGCGCATCATAGGGGAATACGGCCAGCCCGATGCTGGCCGATACGCAGGCCGGCTGTTCCCCCGCCAGCCGCACGGGCGCACGGACGGCTGCCAGTGTGCGCTCCAGGATTTCCTCCGCCTCGCCAACATCGTTCAGGCCCGCCAGCAGCAGCACGAATTCGTCGCCGCCCAGCCGTGCCACCGTGTCGTTGGCCCGCACCACCTGCTGCAGGCGCCCCGCAACTTCCACCAGCACTGCATCGCCGGCTTCATGGCCGAAAGTATCGTTGACGGTCTTGAAGCCATCCAGGTCCATCACGCAAACCGCCACCAGTTTTTCGGTGCGCGCGGCGAAGGCGAGCGCCTGCTGCAGCCGATCCTCCATCAGGCGCCGGTTAGGAAGGTGCGTGAGCGGATCGATGAAGGCCATCTTTTCGATCTCCTCCTGGCGCGTGCAATCCTCCGTAATGTCGGTGAACAGCCCGAAATAGTGCTGCACCTTGCCGGATTCATCGCGCACCGCGCTCAGGGTGAGGTGGGCAGCGAACAGGGTGCCGTCGGAGCGCTTGTCCCACACCTTGCCCTGCCACTGGCCAGTACCCAGCAAGCCTTGCCACATCGCCTTGTAGAATTCCGCGTCCTGCCGGCCGGACTGCATGATGCGCGGATGCTGGCCCACCAGTTCGTGGCGCGCATAGCCGCTCATGGCGGCAAAGGCGCGGTTGGCCTCCACGATGCGCATGTCGCGATTGACCACCAGGATGCCTTCGGAGGTCGCATCAAACACCTTGGCCACCAAGTGCTCGCGCGCTGCGGCACTGCGCATGCGCTGGCGCAGCAGCCGCGCAATGCCTGTCACCTGGCGAAGCATCAGCCACGCCGTCAGCCCTGCAGCCAGCACGGCGCCGCACAGTGCGGCGAGTGAGATTTCCAGCAAGGCCGCCATGGCATCCCCTACTCCAGCACCACCTCTTCCAGATAGTCCGGCACGCGGCACGGCCAATGAAGCTGCTCCGCAATGCGAAGCCGGAGCGCGTCGGCCGCTGCCGCTTCGCCATGCGTAACGAACACCTGGCGCGGCGTGGCCGAGGAATGCGACAGCCAGCCCAGGATTTCATCGGCGTCGGCATGGGCCGACAGGTTGCCGATCAGCTCGACGCGCGCCCGCACCGGGTAGTACTCGCCATGGATCTTGACCGACGTTTCGCCGGCCAGCATGCGGGCGCCGCGCGTGCCTGCCGCCTGGAAGCCGGCAAACAGGATGGTATTGCGCGCATCGCCGGCAAAGGCTTTCAGGTGGTGCAGCACGCGCCCGCCGGTCGCCATGCCGCTGGCGGCGATGATCACCATCGGCGCCTGGCGCCGGTTCAGCGCCATCGATTCTTCCACGCTGTTGACGATGTGCGCCACATGGCCCAGGGCATGGCAGCTGCGCTCGTCGAGCCGGTGCTGGCCCTGGTGCTTGATGTAGAGCCGCGTTGCGTCCACCGCCATTGGGCTGTTCAGGTACACCGGCAAGGCGGCGGGAATTGCGCCAGCTTCCTTGAGCTTCCAGATCTCATACAGCAGTTCCTGCGCCCGCCCCACCGCGAACGACGGGATCACGGTCACACCGCCGCGTGCAGCCGTCTTGCCGATAATGTCCGCCAGTTTCGCGCTTGGGTCGGACGCGTCGTGGCGGCGGTCGCCGTACGTCGATTCCACCACCAGGTAATCGCATTTTCCAAGAACGGTCGGCGGCCGCATGATCGGGTCGTTCGGCCGGCCCACGTCCCCAGAAAACATCACGGAGCGGCCGGCGCAGCGCAAGGAGACCGAAGCCGCTCCCAGGATATGACCCGCCAACTGGAAGCGCGCCAGCATGCCGGGCGCCGGCGAGAATTCGTGCCCGACCGGCACGACCTCCAGATGCTCCAGCGCACGCAAGGCATCGGCTTCCGAATACAGCGGCAAGGCCGGCTTGTGCTTGGAAAAGTTGTGGCGATTCGCATACAGCGCCTCCTCTTCCAGCAGCCGGCCGGAATCGGGCAGCAGGATGCGGCACAGGTCGCGCGTCGCCTCGGTGCAGTACACCTTGCCGCGGAAGCCCGCGCTGACCAGCACCGGCAGGAAGCCGCTGTGATCGAGGTGGGCATGGGTCAGCACCACGCTGCGGATGGCATCCGGCGGCACCGGGAAAGCCTCCCAGTTGCGCAGGCGCAGCTGCTTGTAGCCCTGGAACAGGCCGCAATCGACCAGTACCTGCTCGTCGTCATAGCGCAGCAGGTATTTGGAGCCGGTGACGGTGCCGGTGGCACCGAGGAATTTAAGTGTGAGCATATTTGCAGCATATCCAATGCGCCGCACAAATTATTTGATTTAGGTCAAGGAGGGCCCTCGCAAAATGCGGCAGTGCGAAAATGACATTGTTGCCTTGCGAGGATGTAGAATCAGGGCCTTTGACCATTTCGACACCAGGACGCCATACATGACAGAACTGAAACGGGGCCTGAAAAGCCGCCATATCCAGCTGATCGCGCTGGGCGGCGCCATCGGCACGGGCCTTTTCATGGGCATCGCGGAAACCATCAAGCTCGCGGGCCCCTCCGTGCTGCTTGGCTATGCCCTGGCCGGCTTCATTGCCTTCCTTATCATGCGCCAGTTGGGCGAAATGGTGGTCGACGAGCCGGTGGCAGGTTCGTTCAGCTACTTTGCCGACAAATACTGCGGCCACCTGGCCGGCTTCATGTCGGGCTGGAATTACTGGGTGCTGTATGTGCTGGTCAGCATGGCGGAACTGACGGCCGTCGGGATCTACGTGCAGCACTGGTGGCCGGGCATCCCGACCTGGGTCAGCGCCCTCGCCTTCTTCCTGATCATTAACGCCATCAGCCTCGCCAATGTGCGCGCTTACGGCGAAATGGAATTCTGGTTCGCCATCATCAAGGTGGTGGCCGTGGTGGGCATGATCGTGTACGGCGGCTACCTGCTGGCGACCGGCACCGCCGGTCCGGAAGCCACCGTCGCCAACCTGTGGCAGCACGGCGGCTTCTTCCCGAATGGCGTGTCCGGGCTGGTGATGGCGATGGCGGTAATCATGTTCTCGTTTGGCGGCCTGGAACTGGTCGGCATTACCGCAGCCGAAGCGAGCAACCCTTCCGAGACCATCCCCAAGGCGACCAACCAGGCCATTTACCGCATCCTGATTTTCTACATCGGCGCGCTGGGCGTGCTGCTCTCGCTGTACCCGTGGCAGAAAGTGGTCACCGGCGGCAGCCCGTTCGTGATGATCTTCCACGCGCTGAACGACGATTTCGTCGCCAACACGCTGAATGTGGTGGTACTGACCGCTGCGCTGTCGGTGTACAACAGCGGCGTCTATTCCAACAGCCGCATGCTGTACGGCCTGGCCAAGCAAGGCAATGCACCGAAGTTCCTGCTGGGCGTCAACAAGCGCGGCGTGCCGCTGGCGGCGCTCGGCCTGTCGGCGCTGGCCACCGGCATCTGCGTGGTCTTGAACTACTTCATGCCGGGTAAGGTGTTTGGTTTCCTGATGGGCCTCGTGGTGTCGTCGCTCGTGATCAACTGGGGCATGATCAGCTGGATCCACCTGCGCTTCCGCGCCCAGAAACGCGCCGAAGGCCACGAAACCGGCTTCAAGAGCTGGGGCTACCCGCTGACCAATTACCTGTGCCTGGGCTTCCTGGCCTGCATCCTGGTGATCATGTACATGAGCTCCGACCGCATCTCGGTGTACCTGATTCCCGTGTGGCTGCTGGCACTGTACATCGGCTACCGCCTGCGCGGCGCGCCAGCAAAGGCGCCAGCCTAATGTCCAAGGTCGCACTCCTGACCATCCACGGCATGGGCGAGCAACCGCTGGATTATGCCGACGACATGCGGCGCGCGCTGTCGCACCGCATGGGCCCCGACTTCGTGAATGTCGATGTGCACAGCGTGTACTACCAGCACCTGCTCAAGCCCAATGAACTGGACGTCTGGAACCGCACGCGCGAGCGCGCCACGGTGCGCTACGAACAGCTCCGCAAATTCATCCTGTTCGGGTTTGCCGACGCAGCGGGACTGGAGAACCGCAAGGAATACGACAATTCGGTCTACGAGCAGGCGCAGATGGAGATCGCGCGCGCCCTGCTGGCGATCCTGGCCACGCGCGGGCCGGACACCCCGATCGTGCTGCTGGCGCATTCGCTGGGCTGCCAGGTCATGTCCAGCTTTATCTACGATGCGCAAAAGCGCGCCGGCGGCGGCGCGGTGGCAGCCGGCATCTGGAAACCGGGCCGCATGGCCGACAGCCTGACGGCGGAGCAGCGCAAGTTCCTGCAATGCGGCACGGTGCGTACCTTCGTGACGACCGGTTGCAATATCCCGGTATTCGTGTCCGCCCACCAGCGCATGGACGTCAAACCTATCACCAAGCCCAATCCCGGCTTCAGCTGGCTGAACCTGTACGACCCGGACGACGCGCTGGGCTGGCCGCTGCAGCCGCTGGAAGGCGGCTATGAAACGCTGGTTGAAGACCGCGTCGTCAACGCCGGCCAGGGCATACTGGACTTCATGACCAAGAGCTGGAATCCGCTCTCCCACACCGCCTACTGGACGGACGACGAAGTCATCAAGCCCTTGGCAACCCTTCTGCGCTAACCTTGATTGCCGGAGCTGACCCCGACTTTTATTTTGACCGCAATGCTTCGGCGGCTTGCCGTTGCTGTTCGATGCGGCGGATTTTCTCTTTTACTTTCGCAAGTTCCTCGGGCGGCACGCCGGCTTCGCGGCCCTGCTCGAGGTCGGACTGCAGGCGGGCCAGTTCGGGCACTGCGGCTTGCGCGTAGGCTGCGGCCAGGCGCTGTTTCTGCGCCAGCTCGTGGGCGGCGTAAGCTTCGGGGTCGGCCAGCACGCTAGCGTCGGGGTGCTCGGCCGGGGCGTCGTGCTGGATCGGCGGCGTGCGGGCGTCGCCGGCCTCGCGCGCCTGCGCCAGCGGCAGCCAGGCGGGCGTGCTCGTATCGACTGGCGGGATGGGGACGCGACGCAGGCCATCGCCTTCGCCGCCCTCCACCACGGTAACCTCGGGGCGCAATGCGACATCTGGCGCGGCTGCTGCGGGCTTGGCGGCAGCCGCGCCAGATGCAGCCGTGCTGCCCTCGCTGGTTTCCCCTGCCGCGTGCATGCTCGCGACATACCATTCGCCCACGACTGCGGCGGCAATGACTGCGATCACTGCGATAGCTTGCCAGCGTTTCATTGCACTCCCGCGATTTCAATCCGCGCCGAGCGGCGCGCCTGTTCGATCATTTCGCTTAGCTGTTTCATGGCTTTGTTCAGCGCGATCATACGACTGGCCTGGTAACGCACCGTTTCCGATTGCAGCGGGTGCGCACCATGCACCTGTTCTTCCACCAGGACGATTTCCCAATAGGCAGCTTCGTTGGGGCCAACCGGGGCGCGGACCGGGGCGGATGGCTTGCCGGGCTGCTGGCTGAAGGCCAAGCTGGCGAGCCAGTCCTTGTTGCCGTCGGCGCTGATCCAGCCGAGGTCCCCGCCTTGGGCTGCGTCGGCGGCCTTCGACATCTTGCGTGCCGTGGCGGCAAAGCTGGCACCTGCCTGCAGGGCTTTCAGTGCGCGCTGTGCCTGCGCTTCGTCGGCAGCGCGGATGTGGCGTGCGCGGACCTTGTCAATGCGGGCAAACAGGTCTTTGTGCTGGTCGTAGAAGGCTTCAATCTCTTGCGGGCTCGCTTCGCCGGACAGGCGGTTCAGCAGCGGACTGCCGGCGTCGGTGTCGAGGCCGATGCCGTACCGGTGCTGCAGCGTTACCATTGCCTCGCCGTCGGCAATCGCTTTGCGCAGGTCGGCCACGGCTTCGGCGCCGAAACGCTGGCTGGCCCAATGCTGCACGAAGGCGTTGGCCAGGATGCGGCGGGCCTGCATGGCGGCGACCTTGGCCGGTTGCTGCGACAGCGCCAGGCGGCCCTGGACGTTCTGGCGGTGGTACACGTCGAGCAGTGTGACGCTTGCGGGTTCGCCGCCTGGCAGCTGGTAACGCAGGATAGGCATCCTGCCGGCCAGCGCTTGCTGTTCATTGCTTAGTGCGATTTCCAGCTTCAGGGTCCCGGGCTGGCCGAAGATGGCATCCAGTTGCTGTTGCGGCATTGGCGGTTGCGCGGTGACCAGGCTGTCCAGCGTGGCGCCTGGCAGCGACTTGACTGCTGCATCGATGTCTTTGCCGTAGATTTCGCGCAGGGTTGCGACCAGGCGCTCTTCCGCCATGACGGCCGGGGCGAAGGCTACCGTGAGATTGGTCCCCTGCGTGGGCATTTCGTCGCCGGCACGTGCGGCCAGCAGGCGGGCGACGATCAGGTCGTCCAGCACGACACGCCGTTCAAGGGAAGGCCTGCTGGCGCGGCGCTGCTGCCATAGCGTGTCCACCGTGAAGGCGTAGACCGGGGCGCCGTTGATGCGGGCGGTCACCGCCGCTGCGGCGTTGCTGCCCGCCACGGCGTGTACGTGCGCGCCGCTGAGGGCCGCGGCAAAGGCGGCAACCCGGACGACGCGCTGGACGATGTGGCGGGCGGCCATCAGTTGGCCAGGCGCTCGGCGGCGCGGTTCAGCACGTGGACCACCATGGCGATCGAGTGCGGAATCATCTTCTTGCCCACCGCAACGCGGTCACCATGCGCGGTCGACGACAGCACGATGCCGCCATTCGCATACGAGTAAGTGCCGCCCTGCGTCAGCAAGGGACGAATGTCGCTGCCTTCCGCCGACACCGGCGTGAAGTCGGCTATGGCGGCCGTCACCAGGGTGGACTCGTTCAGGCGTTCGCTGTCGTAATAGTCGTACACCCATTGCTCCCAGCCCGAATGGTCGTGCGCCGAGGTTGCCCAGGTGTGGTGCGGCTGCAGCAGGTCGGTCGTGTGCAGTACGAAGCCCAGCGACTGCGCGGTCGGCTGCGCCAGGAATTGCGAGAACCAGTACTGGCCAAGGTTGTCGATCGGCTGGAAAGGCGCGGCTTCGAAGTCGGCATACATGGAAGCGGTCGAGTAGCCGCCCAGGCGGTAGTGGGCTTCGGTGATGCCATAAGTGTTGTATTTGCTGCCGTCGCCGAACCAGCCTTTCAGGCCGCCGGCGCCGTCGTCCAGGTAATCGCCGTACAGCCAGCTCGCGGCCAGGTTGTCGATGTCGCCTGCCACGGCCAGCTTGGCGTAGTTGTAGCCGCCGAAGGGATTGCCGTGCACGTCGCGGCCGGCGGTGTGGTTCTGGAAGTGCCAGTAGGTGGTGTACTTGACGATGCTGGCGCCAGCGCCCCATACCGGCGCCATCTGGCAATTGCCGGTGGTGGTGCCGCAGATGTAGGTGTCGGCGAAGTCGTCGACGTCATACGCGCCCTGCCCCAGCGCAGCCGCGAACTGGTCCATCGTGTAGCCGGCGCGCGTCACGCCGGCCAGCAGCTTGTTGTAGTTGGTGGTACCAGGATTCGCCTTCATGTAATTGACGGCGTCCAACACGATACGACGGTGCGTCTCTTGCTGCCATGCGTGGGCCGGCAGGCTTACTGCGGATGCTGCCAGCGCGAGGCTGGCAGCGATGGTGCTCAGTTTCATCTGGTGTCTCCTGGTTGAAAAGAGTCCAGACGATAGCGTCAATTTATGACGGACAGATGAAAAAGTCTTCTAAAAATATTAACAAATCAGAACTGCTCCCACTCCTCGGCTTTGGCGGCATTGGCCACCTTGCGTGGCGGCGTCGCGCGCACTGCCACGGCGGACGATGCAGGCGGCCGGCTGGCATTGCGCAGCGCCGGAGCGGCCTTCATGTGGGCGGCGCCGATACGGAAGGCGCTCACCGCACGGGCCAGGACTTCCGCCTGGTCCTGCAAGGCCTGCGACGCCGCTGCCGTTTCTTCCACCAGGGCGGCATTCTGCTGCGTGACCTGGTCCATCGAGGTGATCGACTGGTGCACCTGGGCGATGCCGGCGTTCTGCTCGGCGGTCGCGGCGCTGATCTCGGCCACGATGTCGGACACCTGCTTCACGCTGGCCACCACTTCGCTCATGGTGTCGCCGGCACGCACCACCAGCCTGGTGCCGGAATCGACCCGCACCACGCTGTCGTCGATCAGCGCCTTGATTTCCTTGGCCGCCGCGGAAGAGCGCTGCGCCAGGTTGCGCACCTCGGTCGCCACCACCGCGAATCCGCGCCCCTGCTCGCCGGCGCGGGCCGCTTCCACCGCGGCATTCAGCGCCAGGATATTGGTCTGGAACGCGATGCCGTCGATCACGCTGATAATGTCCACGATCTTGTGCGAGGAAGCATTGATCGAGGCCATGGTGTCGATCACTTCCTTCACCACTTCGCCGCCCTGCACGGCAATCTGCGAGGCATTCTGCGCCAGCTGCTTGGCCTGGCGCGCATTGTCCGAGTTCTGGCTCACGGTGGAGGTCAGTTCTTCCATGCTGGAGGCGGTTTCCTCCAGCGCAGCGGCTTGCGCCGAAGTGCGGTTATTCAGGTCGCCGGTACCGGCCGCAATCTGGCGCGAGGCGGTGCTGACCGCTTCCGCTGCCGAGCGCGCCGTGCCGACCACGCTGCCGATTTCGCCCAGCAGCTTGTTGAAGGCCACGCCGGCGTGGCCGATTTCGTCCATGCGTTCCACTTCGACCTGGTGCGTCAGGTCCAGCGAAGAGCTGACGTCTTCCATCGTGCCCTGCATCCTGTCCAGGCCACCGGTGATCACCAGGTACATCTTGTAGCCCATGAAGGCGACCACCAGCAGCACGGCCACGGTGACCGCCACCAGGATGGTCAGCGCCTTCGCGTAATCGGCATCGCTGTCGGCCTTTACTTTCTCGATCAGCTTCTGGTTGTAGGCGACATGGTCGTCCAGGCTTTTCTTCACACCGGCTGCACCCAGCGCCAGCGGCGAACCAGCGGCCAGCGTTGCCCGCACGCCGTCCATGTCGCCCGCATGCGAGGCGGTGATGAAGGGCACCAGCGCCTGGCGGTAGGTTTCCATGGCGGCCTTGTCCTGCTCCAGCATTTTGCGGTCGGTCTCGTCGAACACATTGTTCTTCGCATAGTCGGCCAGCACTTTGTCGAAGTTGGCGTGCGCATCGTTGTACGCCTTGTCCAGCGCACTCTTGTCGGGCAAGTTGGAGAACACCGACAGGCGGTAGCCGGCCAGGCGGCTATCGCTCACCGCCGCCTTGGCGGCGTTAATCGCTGAGACACTGGGGATCAGGCGCGTCTGCACCAGCTCCATGCGCTGCTGGGCCTCGCGCAACTGCCAATAGCCCTCGGCACCAACGAAGAGCAGCCCGATCAAGGCGATTGCCAGGGTAATGATCAGTCGATTGCTGATTTTCATGATGGGGTTTCATCCTATGCAAGTGAAATCGCTATCGCCGCCTTAGGAACATGCAATTGGCCAGATGCATTGATGACGCCTATCATCCATTCATCACAGCCGTCCAACCCTTTGTTTTTGAGGAGCTACCATGTCCCCACTCGGCATTTTCCATACTGCGCTCGGTTTGCTGGCCCTCGGTTCCGGCATTGCCGCCTACGCCCTGCACGGCGGCATCAGCCCGCGCAGCAAAACAGGCTTGCTGTACCTGGGCGCCACCCTGGTGGTCTGCCTGACCGGCTTCGGCCTGTTCGCCCATGGCGGTTTCGGCAAGCCGCATGCCCTGGCCGTGCTCACCCTGCTCACCCTGGCCGTTTCCTACGCAGCCGGATCGCTCGGATGGTTCGGCGCCGCCGGCCGCAACATCGAAACCGTCGCTTATTCGTTTACCTTCTTCCTGCACTTCATCCCCGGCATCACCGAGACGTTTACCCGGGTCCCGGTCGGCAACCCGGTGTTCGAAAGCCCGGAGGCGCCGGCCCTGAAAGCGATCGCCGGCTTGCTCTTCCTGCTGTTCCTGGCCGGTGCACGCTACCAGCTCAAGGCCCTGCCCTCAGAACTGCGTCGCCAGTGATTCGTGGAAGATCGGCGGCTGGACATCCGAACCGAAAGCGTTGTCCAGTTCTTCCAGGCGGCGCTGCGGCACCTCCTTGAGGTCGGCAATCTGCGGGGTCCAGCGCAGCAAGCGGTCGGCATCGAAACGATCTACCGCACAGGCGATCGCGTAGCCGCTCATGGCGCCCAGGCGGCTGCGCGCCTGGGCCTGGGCTTCGCGGATCGCCAGCACATAACGCTCCACCGTCAGGCCGGTCGAAGGCGCCTTGCCCACCCTTTCGCGCAAGCGGGTCAGCAAATCGGTGTGCGCTGCGAGCAATTCCATCAAACCATAGCCAGGGCGTGCAGTGGTCACATCGTGTTCGCCACGCATCATGTAGGTGAGAGCCATCGGCTTATGGTTGCTGGTGACAACGCGAATGCTGCCGCCCACCATCGACATGATGCTGAAATAGATGCCATCGTTCGACCCGGCCTTGCCCGGCTGAAGCATCAGCTTCAACTGCTGGATCTCAATGATCATGCTGCCTTCGGCATCGGTGAACATGGCTGCGACACCGGCCAGCGTTGGCGCGCTCGGATAGGTCGTGAAGTCGCCGAGCGGGCGGAAACCGCGGGTGGCAAGCTGGGCGGCGTAATCGTCGATCGTGCTCCAGTCGACCTGCTTGCGTGCCACTGCGCTGTCGCGATCGATGTGGACATACGAGGCCAGCTCTTGCACGCGGGAAAGCAGGTCCTGCCGGATCTTGTAGGCGGTGCGCAGGAAAGTCAGCAGTCCGACGCCGCCAATCAGCAGTGCCGGCCAAAGCATGCCGCCGGGCGCGCCAAACAAAGGGATGAAGATGGCAGCCAGCGCGGCACACACGATGCTGTTGAATACCGAATTCCTGATGATTGCCTTCTTCAAATGCAGCGCCATACGCTCTCCCTATAGATGGGGAAAATTATAGCGACGCAGAGGGGGTTAAAAATGCGCGCATTCTCACCATTCTTCACCATTCATCATGAAAGGTGCTGGCTGAACCAGTCGCGCGCCAGGCGGGCGACTTCTTCCAGTGTGCCGGATTCTTCAAACAGATGAGTCGCCCCGGGCACGATGTCGATGCGCTTTTTGCAATTGAGGTTGTGGAAGGCGGATTCATTGAGTTCGATGACGCCTTCGTCCCGCCCGCCGACAATCAACAGGGTTGGCGCGGTCACGCGCGCCAGCGCCACCTGCCCGGTCAGGTCGGGGCGGCCGCCACGCGACACCACAGCCGCCACCCCCGTTTTGCGTTCGGCGGCCAGCTGCAAGGCCGCGGCGGCGCCTGTGCTGGCGCCAAACAGGCCAAGCGGCAGGCCCCGCGTTGGCAAGGAGTCGGCAAGCCAGTCGGCAGCCAGGCCGAGGCGCTCGGTCAGCAGGCTGATATTGAAGCGGGTGCGGTAGACCTCGTCTTCGGCCGGGGTGAGCAAGTCCATCAGCAAGGTGCCAATGCCGGCCGTGCGCAGGGCGCCCGCCACGAAGTTATTGCGGGGACTGAAGCGGCTGCTGCCGCTGCCGTGGGCGAACAGGACGACGCCGGTGGCGCCAGTGGGCAGGTCGAGCGTGCCCTCCACTTCACCGGCGGGGGTGGCGATGCTGGCCGTTTCATGATGCATGGCGGGCTGTCCTCCTGGCCCACTATACCCCCGGCCACATAGTCAGTGCGCGCGGATGACCTTCAGTTCGGCGCTCAGCCAGGCCTTGCTTTCCACTGGCGCGGCCGCGCCGCATTTGACCATATACGGCTTGCCGCTCGAGCTGCTGGTGCTGGCGCCGAGGTCGATGAACTGCTCGGCGTTCCTGACCAGGTCCTTCTTCTCCAGGTATTCGAGCTTGCGCAGCAGGTGTGCCCTGGCATCGGCACCGTTGTACCAGCTGCCGTTGCGGTTGAACTGGCAGCCCGAGGACTGCAGGCGGGTCAGCAGGGCATCGACTTCGGCGCGGGCCGGCGCCGGCAGCGGTGCCGCTTGGGCGCCGGCAAAGGCCAGCGCAAACGCCATGGCGAGCATTTTGCGCATTATTTCTCCTTCCTGCGGACTTTGTAGGGCGCGAGGATATTCCCGCAGCGGATATTGCCGGCGGCGACGCGCGCATTAAACGCATGCAGCTCCTTTTCGAGGCTGGCGCCGGCCGTGTTCAGGCTGGCCGCCTGGGCATTCAATTCATCCTGCCGCGCGTTGTAGGCGGCGACGGCTGCGCTGTCGGTACGATTGAGCTTGCCCGCCGCCGCCTCATGCGCCGCCAGTTCGGCCGACGTACGCTCCAGTGCCGTTTCATGGTCGTGGAAGCGGCGCGCCAGGGCCTGGCGCTGCGGGCGCAGCTCGCCCTCCTCCGCCATGCAGGCTTTGTAGGCTGGGGTATCGGGTTGCGGCGGCATCGGCTGGGCGAAAGCCGCTGGGGCGAATGTGGCTGCGGCTGTGGCCACGGCGAGTATCATATATTTCATCTGTGAGGCAAGGAATTTTAAGGCAACAAACGTTTAAGATTTACAATCCTACAACATCCTGCGGCAAACCCGTGTGCTAATATGCGGCAGCCTTTTTTTGGCGATCCCAAAAGAGTAGAGATATTGGAGAGACTAGTGAGCATTTTTAGGACAAAGAACCTGGACGACATGGTAGCAGCCACCCGTACCCCGGGCGGCCTGCAGAAAGTGCTGGGGCCAATGGACCTGGTACTGATGGGCATTGGCGCCATCGTCGGTACCGGCATCTTCGTCTTGACCGGCACCGGCGCGCTGACCGCCGGCCCGGCCCTGACGATTTCCTTCGTTGTCGCGGCACTGGCGTGCGGTTTCGCCGCCCTGTGCTATGCCGAATTCGCCTCGACCGTTCCGGTTGCCGGCTCCATCTACACCTATAGCTACGCCACCCTGGGCGAGGTGGTGGCATGGATGATCGGCTGGGACCTGATGCTCGAATATGGCCTGGCCACGTCCGCCGTGTCGGTGGCCTGGTCCGGCTACTTCCAATCACTGATCGCCGGCATTGGCATCCACCTGCCAACCGCGCTGACCGCTGCGCCGGGCGCCATCCCTGGCACCGCCACCCTGTTCAACCTGCCGGCCTTCACGATCATGATCCTGCTGACCGCCATGCTGGGCTGGGGCGTGCGTGAATCCGCCCGCGTCAACAACATCATGGTGATCATCAAGATTGGCGTGGTGCTGCTGTTCATCGCCGTCGGCGCCGGCCACGTGAAGCCTGCGAACTGGCAGCCATTCATGCCATTCGGCGCTTCCGGCGTGATGAGCGCCGCCGCGCTGGTGTTCTTCGCCTTCATCGGCTTCGACGCCGTGACCTCCGCCGCGGAAGAAGTGAAGCGTCCTGAGCGCGACCTGCCGATCGGCATCATCGGCTCGCTGGCAGTGTGCACCATCCTGTACGTGATCGTGGCCGGCATCATGACCGGCATCGTCCCTTACCAGCAGTTCCTGGGCGTCGACCACCCGGTGTCGCTGGCACTGCAATACGCCGGTGAAAACTGGTTCGCCGGCTGGGTATCGCTGGGTGCGATCCTCGGCATGACCACCGTGATCCTGGTGATGGCCTACGGCCAGACCCGCATCATCTTCGCCATGTCGCGCGACGGCCTGCTGCCGAAGAAACTGTCGCAGGTACACCCGAAATACCACACCCCGTTCTTCGCTACCTGGATGGTCGGCCTGATCTTCGGCTTCATCGCCGCCCTGGTGCCGCTGAACGTGCTGGCTGAACTGGTCAACATGGGTACCCTGGCCGCCTTCTGCCTGGTGTCGATCGCCGTGATCATCATGCGCAAGAAGCGCCCCGACCTGCACCGCGCCTTCCGCTGCCCTGGTGTACCGGTGGTACCTGGCCTGGCTGTGGCCTTCTGCCTGTCGCTGATGGCCTTCCTGTCGGCCATCACCTGGCTGGCCTTCGGCATCTGGCTGGTGCTGGGCCTGATCGTGTATTTCGGCTACTCGCGCCACCGCTCGGAACTGGGCAAAGCGAAGTAAGCATCACACTCTCCTCATGAAAGCCCGCAACTGCGGGCTTTTTTCATTGTTGCGTCGTTACCACGAAAATTGGCGCAGCCGCCTGCAATCTGCAACACTGGACCTCGCAGTCAGCTTATTCATACCAATCACAAGGGGAGAAAGCATGACGATGAAGAGAATGTGCAGCGCGCTTGCCGCGCTTTCAGCAGCCAGTTTCGCCCTCCAGGCCAACGCCCAGGACACCGGGCCCACGGTCACCATCAGCGGCTTCGGCACCGCCGCCCTCACCTCCACCGACACCGACGACGCAGAATTCATCCGGCCCAACCAGGCGTCCGGCGTGAAGAAGGACTGGCGCACCGGGGTCGACTCGAACTTCGGCATCCAGGCCACGGTCAAGGTGAACGACATGCTCTCCTTCACCGGCCAAGGGCTGGTGCGCAAGGATGCGATCGACCATTACCGGGCCCAGGCCGCGTGGGCCTTCGCCAAGTTCAAGGTCAACGATGACTTCAGCGTGCGCGTCGGCCGCATGGGCGCGCCGATCTACATGATTTCGGACTTCCGCAACGTCGGTTATGCCAACACCATGCTGCGCCCGCCGGCCGAAGTGTACCGCCAGGTCACGCTGGATTCCTTCGACGGCGTCGACGTGCTGTACCAGCACAGCTTTGGCGATACGTCGCTGAGCGTGCAGCTGGGCACCGGCCGCGCCGATGTCGACCAGCCGGCGCAGAACGTCGAGTTCCGCAAGATGCTGCTGTTGCACGTGGTGGCCGAGAATGGTCCGTTCACGCTGCGCTTCGGCCGCGCGCAAGCCGACTTCAGCGTAGTCGACAATCCGACCCTGTCCGGTCTGGTGACGACGCTGCGCACCGTAGGCCTTGGCTCGGTGGCGGACATGATGCCGCTGAACGACGTCAAGGGCACCTTCACTTCCGTCGGCGGCACCATGGACTGGAAAAACGTGGTGCTGCAGGCCGAATATGCCATGCGCCGCACCGATACGCTGATCGTGCACGACACCAACTCGTGGTACGCGATGGCGGGCTACCGCATCGGCAAGTTCCTGCCCTACTACTACCACGGCAGCATCAAGCAGAAGTCGGCCCGCAGCGTGGCAGGCTTGCCGACCACCGGCCCGCTGGCGCCACTGGGCGCGGGCGTCAACAGCCTGGCCAAGGCGGCACTGCAATCGTCTGACGCAGTCGGTGTGCGCTGGGACTTCTACAAGTCGCTGGCCCTGAAGGTCCAGGTCGACCACATCAAGCCCAAGGACGGCGCCGGCGCCTTCATCAATCCCGCGCCAGGCTTCAAAGGGCCGGTGAACGTGTATGCCGTAGCACTCGACTTCGTGTTCTGAGGAGGCAGCCATGGACAAGCGAATCAAGCCGCTGCTTGCCGCAGCGATGATGTGTGCCGCCCTGCCCGCGCTGGC
>Ga0209436_100475_pt1 | contig 17729 bp, 10 predicted proteins | sample AraplaF_Cvi_mTSA_FD_184263 | JGI IMG/M metagenome (GOLD analysis project Ga0209436, IMG submission 184263) | Arabidopsis root microbial communities from the University of North Carolina, USA - plate scrape MF_Cvi_mTSA (SPAdes) (version 2) | ecosystem: Host-associated > Plants > Roots > Endosphere...
GAGATGTACTCGCGCACCGCGGCGATTTCCTTGTCGCCCAGCGGCGCACCGTGCACCTTGTCGCCGCCCTGCAGGTTCGGCGAGCCCTTGCCGATGACGGTCTTGCAGCAGACCAGGGTTGGCTTGTCGGATTTCTTGGCGGCATCGATGGCGGCGGAAACGGCTGCCACGTCGTGGCCGTCCACGTTGCGGATCACGTTCCAGCCGTAGGATTCGAAACGCTTAGGGGTGTCGTCGGTGAACCAGCCTTCCACCTTGCCGTCGATCGAGATGCCGTTGTCGTCGTACAGGGCGATCAGCTTTTTCAGGCCCAGGGTACCGGCCAGCGAGCATACCTCATGCGAGATGCCTTCCATCAGGCAGCCGTCGCCCAGGAAGGCGTAGGTGTAGTGGTCGACCACGTCGAAGCCTGGCTTGTTGAACTCGGAAGCCAGCAGCCATTCAGCCAGCGCCATGCCGACCGCGTTGGCGATGCCCTGGCCCAGCGGGCCGGTGGTGGTTTCCACGCCTGGGGTGTAGCCGACTTCCGGGTGGCCCGGGGTCTTCGAGTGCAGCTGGCGGAAATTCTTGATCTCTTCCATCGGCAAGTCGTAACCCGACAGGTGCAGCAGTGCGTAATGCAGCATCGAGCCGTGGCCGTTGGACAGCAGGAAGCGGTCGCGGTTGACCCAGGCTGGGTTGGTCGGGTTGTGGCGGTGATGACCGCTCCACAGTGCTACGGCGATCTCGGCCATGCCCATTGGCATGCCTGGGTGGCCGGAATTGGCCTTCTGCACAGCGTCCATTGCCAGCGCACGGATTGCGTTGGCCATTTTGGTGAAGGGGAGCGAAGTTTTCATCGTTTATCGAGGAAGGTTGAGTATTTGGTGCACTGCGGCAGGCGCCGCTTTTGGAACCCGATATTTTACCAGAGCGTGACACCAGCGCTTAAAATTGGTGCATTTCAACCTTTCCGAAGTGACCATATGCCCCGTTTCCACGTGCCACAGCCCCTTGCCGCAGGCCAGCAACTGGAGCTGCCAGCCGACGTTGCCCACCATATCAATGTGGTGCGCATGGAGCCGGGCGACACGCTCACCCTGTTTAACGGCGATGGCGGCGAGTATACGGCAGTGTTGACAGAAGTGCAAAAGAAAAAGGCATGGGCGGAAATCAAGGTCTTCGATCCGCGCGAGGCGGAGCTGCCGTTTGCCGTGACCCTGGCCCAGGCCCTGCCCGAAGGGTCGAAGATGGACTGGATCATCGAGAAGGCGGTGGAACTGGGCGTCGCCGGCATCCAGCCGCTGGCGGCACGGCGCTGCGTGGTACGGCTGTCGGCGGAGCGGGCGGAGAAGAAGCTGGAACATTGGAATGGGATCGTGGTGTCGGCCTCGGAGCAGTGCGGGCGGAATCGGCTGGCGCAGGTGGCGCCGCCGCTGGAGTTTCGTGATTGGATTGCGCACCAGGATCTGCACAAGCGCGTGATCCTGACGCCGCGCGCGACCGAATCACTGGCGGATTGGGCAAGGCACCAGCCGGCGCAGGCGCTCAGCATCATGGTCGGGCCGGAGGGCGGCTTTTCCGATGAGGAGGAGGCTGAGGCTTTGCGGCATGGCGCCCTGCCCTTGTCGATCGGGCCGCGCGTGTTGCGCACCGAAACGGCGGCGCTGGCGGCGGTGTCGATTCTTTCTGCTGCCTGGGGCGGCATCTGAAACCGGTAAACCGGGGTGGTTCTGGGCTTTTGACTTATTGAAAACGTCAAAAGCTTTAAACCCAACCCCTGGTCTGAAGACCGTTAGGGGTCAGACCCTGCGGGTCTGACCCCGCCTTACCGGTTTAGAACTTGTAGCTGCCCACCAGATAAACCTGCCGGCCCAGCGGATCGGTATACCGCGCATCAAACCCCATCTGATTTCCCCCACCCGCAATCCGCTGCGAGAACGGCGGTTCACGGTCAAACAGGTTCTTGATCCCGCCCGTCAGCACCAGGTTCGCATTGAAGCGATACCGCGTCTGCCAGTCCCACACCAGGTAATCATCCACCTTGCGGTTCAGCGCCACGAAATTGCCCGCCTCATCCCGCACCGCCAGGCTGCCGGCGCTGATCGGCATATCATGGTAGCCGGACTTGTACACCCCGGTCAGCGAATGCGTCAGCACGTCCGACTGCTTCCAGCTTGCCACCACCTTGCTGATCCAGCGGAAGGTCACCGAGTTATACGAATCGAAGCGGCCCACGCTGTTCTCGACCGGATCGGTCGACAGTGTCTGGAAGTCGGCCTTCTTCATATAGGTACCGGTCCAGTTGAACGCCAGCTTGCCCAGCTTGTAGGTGTGGTCCCAATCGATACCTTGGTAGTGCGACTTGGCCAGGTTGAATGGCGTCAGCGAAGCGGCCAGCGTGTTCTGCTTCTGGATCGGGTCGTAGTAAGACACGAACAGGCCCATATACTTGGCCGGGTTGTTGAACACCTCGTTTTCCGGCAGCTTGGAAATCTGGTCGTTGATCTTCACGTCCCAGAAGTCGAAGCCGATCGACAGCTCTCGCACGGGTTCCACACGCAGGCCGACCGAGGCCTGCTTGGAAGTCTCCGGCTTCAAGCCGGACGCACCGGAATAAGGGTTGCCGCCGTTGAGCAGGTTGTATTCCGAAGTGCCGTTACACAGCGGCAGCAGCGGGCCGGACGTGATCGGGCACGGATGCGCATTCGATGAGCCGCCGCCTTGCAGCGGATTGGTGATATCGGTCATCACCGGCGCCTTGAAGCCGGTACCGTAAGAACCCCGCACCAGCACGTTGTCGGCCGGGCGCCAGGCTGCGGCCAGCTTGTAGGTGGTCTTGCTGGCGTCATTACCTTTGGTGCCCGGCGCCACCAGCTTGCCGGCGCTGTCGAAGTTCATTTTGTCCTTCACCGCGTCGTAGCTGTCGTAGCGCACATCGGCAGTCAACTCCAGCCCTTTCACGACCGGCACCACCAGTTCAGCGAACGCGCCCCAGTTTTTGCGCGAAGCATCGGTCGGCAAGGCCCCCGAAATACCGCCGATCGGGCTATCGGTGAAGTTCGGCTGCAGGCTGTTGGCGCCCATCGTGATCGCACTCGGCTCGTAGACGTATTTCTGGCGCAGGAAGTCGCCGCCCAGTGCCAGCATGGCCGAACCGCCCGGTGCTTCGAAGACCGAACGCGAGCCGCGCAGGTTGACCACATCGATCTTCGAGGTGGTTTCATCCAGCTTCTGGTGGAGCACGGCCGAAGCCAGTGCCGCGCGCGTTTCCGCGGTCGGCACGATGAACGGGTTGTAGGCGCCGGAGGCCATCAGCGCGTCCAGCTTGTCGCTGCTGGTGTAGCCGGATACCGCATGGTCTTCCGCCGTCGTTTCGGAATGCGTGTACGAGGCGTTCAGGTCCCAGCCGCCCAGGCGCCCTTCCACGCCAAGCGCGAGGTGCCGGGCTTCGGTTTTCCAGTCGTCGGTACGGCCGCCGGCATCGACCAGGCGCAGGCTCATGGTGGCCGAGTTCACTGTGGCGGGATCGACGCCCAGCTTGACCAGGGCCGGCACCACGTGTGCCTTGTACAGCGCGGAATTGATGTCCAGCGACAGCGGCTGGGCCGGCGGCGCATAGCGCGCGGTGCTGGTGAACTTCGAATACAGGCCCTCGGCAAAGAAGGTCCAGTCGGCATTGAGCTTGATATTGGTGGAAGCGAACAGGCCGTCGCGCTTCAGTTCCGGCAGCAGTTCGACCACGGAGCCGTAGTTGAACATGCAGCGGTCGCCGACCTTGAAGGTGTTCGGTGCGCCGCACGCCCCGGTGTTGATCAGGCTTGGGTTGAACAGCACATTGCCATTGCTGGTGCGCGCATTGACGTTGCCGGGAATAGAGTTGGCAGACACCTGGTACAGCGAATAGCGCTTGCCGCCTTCGCTGAATTCATGCACGCCGCCGGGCGCCGAGAAGCGGCGGTCGCTGGCGCTCAGCTCTTTCTGCGTGTCGTGGCTGAAGGCCAGCAGTACATTGAAGCCATCGGTTTCCAGTTCGCCAAAGCCTTTGGAAATGGCGACGTTGGAAGTGGAACCTTCGCTGCCCTTGGTCGGGCGGTTATAGGTCAGTTCAATATGGGCGTCGGTCTGGTTCTTCTTCAGGATGAAGTTAACCACGCCGGCAATCGCATCGGAACCGTACAGCGCGGACGCGCCGTCCGTCAGGATCTCGACCCGCTCGACCGCCGACAGCGGGATCGATGCCAGGTTGACCGCGGAACCCGAGCTGTAAGGGGCGATGCGGCGGCCATTCAGCAGCACCAGCGTGTAGCCGGTGCCAATGGCATGCACCGAGGCGGTCTGCACGCCGCCGCCGCCGCCGTTGATCGACGCCGCCGACGTGACGAAGCCCTGCATCGAAGGCAGCGTGGCAACCAGGTCGGCCACGGTGGTGGCGCCGGTCTGTTCGATCTGCGCCTTGGACAAGGTTTGCACCGGCAGCGCGCCTTCAACGGCGACGCGCTTGATTGCCGAACCGGTGATCTCGACCCGCTGGATGTTCTCCTCAGCCATCGCCGGCAGGGCTGCAGCGCCCAGGCCGGCCATGAACATCAGTCGCACTGAACGCGACAGGATGGTTTCTTTCATCATCGTTTCCTCTTTGACTCTCTGTTTTTTGTACTCGCCGCGGGGTGCGGCTTGCTTATCAGAGCATGTCAATTAGGCAATGGGAATAACGAAAGAAGGATTGTGCAGGAGTCGATAGGAATCGTGCTTCGAATCGACAATTCTTCTGTCGTTTTTTCGGCAAGCGCAAGAAATAGCAAAAAAAACGGATACCCGAAGGTATCCGTTTTGCAGGGCTTACTGCTTGCTCGTATTAGAACTGATAGGTCAGGCCGAGCGAGAAGAAGCGGCCAACAGCGCCAGCCTGGTGCAACGAAGCGTTGTACGAGGTCTGTGCAGTTGCATTGCCGTAGGTACCAACGTCGATCGGAGGCTGCTTGTCGAAGACGTTCAGGATCGCGCCACGCAGGGACAGGTTCGGGCTGAGCTTGTACACCACGTTCAGGTTGGTGGTGGTGAACGACGACACGCGGCAGTAGTTCGCAGGCTGGGTCACGTCCTGGAAGTAGGCGCGGCCACCAACGTCAGAGCCGGTCGAGTCGCAGGAAGTGCCACCCACCGATGGATCCAGCGTCGAGAACGAGCTGGTGTAGTTCATCGTTGCGCTGATATCCAACGGACCGCGGATATAGCCCAGGGTGAACTGCGCACGGTCTTTCGGGTTACCGGTCGCGCCGCCAACCACGGATGGACCTTGGGTGCCAGCCAGCGACCAGACAGTACCGTCAGCAGCGATCTGCTTGTACGAAATGGTATGTGCTGCGCTCAGGTTCGCGCGCACGGTGCCCATGTCGCCCAGGCGCCACTTGTAGCCGATGTCAGCTTCGATGCCGCTGGTCTTGGTTGCACCAGTGTTGACGTACGGCGACAAAGCGTAAGCGACAGGACCGGCGATTGGCATACCGACGATAACGCCTTTCGGGGTGCCATCCGAAATCTCGATCGGCACTGGAGCAGTACGCACGAAGACAGGCGCCCAGCCCGGCAGGTTGCCGGCTGCGGTCACGATCTGGTTCTTCACTTCGATGTGGTAGTAGTCCAAGGTCGCGTTCAGATCCTTGACCGGCTCCAGGATCATGCCCAGGTTGTACGAGGTCGACTTCTCAGGCGCCAGGTCCTTGTTGGTGATCTGGACGTACGGAGGATTGATGCTGCAAGCCGATGGCACGTTACCTGCAGTCGTCTTTTTGCCGTCCGGGCACAGGATCGGGTCAGGAATCGCGTTGAAGGTGAAGAACGAACCTGCGTTACCCACTTCAGCCGGGTTAGGTGCACGGAAACCTTTAGCGATGCCGCCACGGAAGCCAACCTGCTTGGTAGGAGCCCACTTGAAGTTGGCTGCCGGGGTGAACGAGTGACCGTAGCTGTTGTAGTGGTCATAACGAGCCGATACGTGAGCTTCCAGGCTCTTGATCGGGTTGGCCTGCAGCTCAGCGAAGATCGCGGTATTGGTCTCGTCGCCAAACACGTAGGCGGTGGTATTGGCCACCTGGCCAGTCACGGTTGGAGCAGCCGCAGGCGAGTTCTGCTTGCGCTTATGCCAGTGGCCACCGATTGCCAGTGCCAGCGGGCCGTCGCCCAGTTGCATCAGTTCGCGGGAACCGATCAGGTCCAGGTAGTTCAGCTTGGAGGTCAGCTCGTTGCTGAAGTGCGGCGAGACGGCAGCCATCACCGATGGATCGTTGCCACCCAGAACGTTGAAGGTACCGTTGTTCAGAGCGTTGTACAGGGCAACGCGGTCAATGTAACCACTGTAGTTGATGTCGGTCTTGACTTCGGTGATACCAGCGCCGCCGTTGATATCCCAGCCTGCAGCCGTACCTTTGATATCGGCAGCAAAGCGGGTGGTCTTCGAAGTGTTGTCCAGCGATTGGCTTGGATCAATGTTAGGGATGTAGCCGTACAGACGAGCGGCCGCGCCCAGGTTGTTGGTAATGCCGCCACCGCCAACTGGAGCACCAGCAGCGAACGTGGTATTGGCAATACGGTTGACACCAGGAGTCACCACGCCATTGTTCGAGGTGTTAAAACCGGCGAACGACTGGGGCGAGAAGGTCAGCGGCACGCCGCGGTTGTTTGCACTGTCACGACGGAACAGCGAAGCTTTCAGACCCAGTTCCCAATCGGCGCCGAGTTTCTTGGTGAAACCAGCCATCACGTTGAAGTTTTGGGTCTTCGGCTGAATGTTGGCGACGGTATCACGCACGATACACTGATCGGACATATACCTGTTGAAGTCGCAGCTGGAACTCAGGAACTGGTAGTTCGCGGGATTCAGAGCTGCCGAGCCGTTGATTTTCGCGCCATTCGCATTGAACAGGAACGGAGTGCTGCCCGCAACCAGGAAGCTGTTGATGCTGGCTGGCTGGCCGGCATCCAGACGAGCAACCGGTGCGCCAAGGCTGAGGTTGTTACCGCCGCGCGCGCGCCAGTCACGGTTGTCCCAGTCGTAGCTGTCGCGATCCGAAACCTTGATCGCGTCCTGGCGACGATATTCAGCGGTGATGAAGGCGTTGTAGCCGTCGGTATCCAGGTCACCGAAGCCGGTGCCGATCGACGCGCGGGTGGTCTGACCGCCGCCGTGCTGGGTGCCGCCGCCTTCAACGTTGACGCGGGTGCCGTTCAGGTTCTTTTTCAGGACGATGTTGACCACGCCGGCGATTGCGTCGGAACCGTAGGTCGCCGATGCGCCGCTCTTCAGGACGTCGATGTGATCGATGGCGTCAAATGGGATCGAGGAAACGTCAACAAACGAACGTTGCGAGTCATCCGACAGCGGGTAAGGAGCGACACGGTGGCCGTCAACCAGCACCAGGGTGGCGCCGACGGTCAGGCCGCGCAGCGAAATACCGGTAGCGCCGTTGGCGAACGCGCCGGAGAAGCCGGTGCCCAGGGTACCTGCGCCGTTGGCGGCCAGGTCGGTCAGCAGTTCCGCGACCGAAGTCTTGCCACTACGCTGGATGTCTTGGGCGGTCAGCACTTGCACCGGGGCAGCGGTTTCAGTGTCGGTACGGCTGATCAGAGAGCCGGTCACCACCACGCGCTGGACATTTTCGCCAGACTGCTGCTGCGCCATGGCTGGCATGGCAGCCAGAACGGCCGCGCCGCCGAAGGCCACAGCCAGCGAACGAACAAGAATCGTCTTTTTCAACATTTTGGTTCCTAAAATATTTGTTTGTCCCGACTAAACCAAAAAAACATAATCGCTTTTTGGGCGACACCGAAGTCAATTGCATTAATTGATTTCAGCGTAGGATAAGACCATAGCCAAGTTATCTATGTCAATAAAAGCACAACCAGTATGACAAAAAACAACAGTGACAAACCATTACCACGTAGGAGTACGTAGTTGGATACATTTCGCTACAGTTGAGAGAAATTGAATTAACTTAGAAGAAATTTGCAATTAATAGTGCCTTATTTCACTATTAAGTGGAAATGTGTGAAAATTAATATTTTGACATTATCGCCAATATCTTTCGGCGACAATTAGACAGCTCACCGAATTAACCGGTCAGCGAATTGAATAATTGCTTAAGATAATCAGACTTGCAAAAATGCAAGCTTCGCAATCAATCAACTATTGCATTCTTCCCTTGTAAAGTACAGTAAACCTTTGTATCGAACCGCCACGACGTTGCGTGATTACAACCATCGAAAGCAGGTAGAATGTCGCCTTTGGGCCCGTTGCGCGCCCCATCCTGCCGAGAAAGACCATCATGTTGCGACTGAACGAAATCAAGCTCCCTCTCAACCACGAGGAACCGGAACTGGCCAAGGCCATCCTGGCCCGACTGAAGATTTCACCGGAGCAGATGCTGGGCTTTACTGTCTACAAACGCAGCTATGATGCGCGAAAGAAGGCGAACATCTCGCTAATCTACTCAGTCGACGTGGAAACCACGGACGACGCCGGCATCCTCGCCAAGCGTTCCGACGACAAACACCTGGTGGTTTCGCCGGACATGGCCTACAAATTCGTGGCACATGGCGTCAACGCCGACGGCAAGCAGCCGCGCCCGGTGGTCATCGGCATGGGCCCTTGCGGCCTGTTCGCCGCCCTGATCCTGGCCCAGATGGGCCTCAAGCCCATCATCCTCGAACGCGGCAAGACCGTGCGCGAGCGCACCAAGGATACCTTTGGCTTCTGGCGCAAGCGCGTGCTGAACCCGGAATCGAATGTGCAGTTCGGCGAGGGCGGGGCCGGCACCTTTTCGGACGGCAAACTGTACAGCCAGATCAGCGACCCCAAGCACTACGGCCGCAAGGTATTGACCGAATTTGTTAAGTCCGGCGCACCGGAAGAAATTATTTACGTCAGCAAGCCGCACATCGGTACTTTCCGCCTGGTCAAGATGGTGGAAAACATGCGCGAGGAAATTACCGCCCTCGGTGGCGAGATCCGCTTCGAGCAGCGCGTGACCGATTTTGATATCCGTGAAGAAAACGGCGTGCGCCAGGTGCGTGGCTTGCACTTGGCTAGCGGCGAATACCTCGAGACCAACCACGTGGTGCTGGCCATCGGCCACAGCTCGCGCGACACATTTGAAACCTTGTACCAGCGCGGCGTGTACATCGAAGCCAAGCCCTTCTCGATCGGCTTCCGCGTCGAGCACCCGCAATCGCTGATCGACCAGTGCCGCTTCGGCCCGAATGCCGGCCACCCCATCCTCGGTGCGGCCGACTACAAGCTGGTGCATCACGCCAGCAATGGCCGCGCGGTGTACAGCTTCTGCATGTGCCCTGGCGGCACCGTGGTGGCGGCGGCGTCCGAACCCGGCCGCGTGGTCACCAACGGCATGTCGCAGTATTCGCGCGCCGAGCGCAATGCCAATAGCGCCATCGTCGTCTCGATCAGTCCTGAGGTCGACTACCCGGGCCACCCGCTGGCCGGCATCGAACTGCAGCGCCGCCTCGAAGAAAAAGCCTACGTGCTGGGCGGCTCGAACTACAACGCGCCGGGCCAGTTGATGGGCGATTTCGTCGCCGGCCGCGCCTCCAGCGACGTCGGCGCCGTCGTACCTTCCTTCAAGCCGGGCATCACCTGGACCGACCTGGCCACCATCCTGCCGGAATACGCCGTGGTGGCGCTGCGCGAAGCCTTCCCGGCCTTCGACAAGCAGGTGAAGGGCTACTTCAAGCACGACGCCGTGCTGACCGGCCTGGAAACCCGCACCTCTTCGCCGATCCGCATCAAGCGCAATAACGACGACCTGCAAAGCCTGAACACGCGCGGCCTGTTCCCGGCCGGCGAAGGCGCAGGCTATGCCGGCGGCATCCTGTCGGCCGGCGTGGATGGCATCAAGGTGGCGGAAGCCGTTGCCCTGTCTATGCAGGCGGCAGACAAGACTTGACTTCGAACGGCATGCGCAGGTGGAAGCGGCAACCCTGCCCGGGCTCGCTGTGCACCTCCACCGCGCCGCCCATCTGCTGCATGATGGTGTAGACAATGTGCATGCCCAGCCCTGAACCGCCCTGCCCGCGCTTGGTGGTGAAGAAGGGCTCGTAAATCCTTTCGCGCACGCCGGGCGCCAGCCCGAGACCGTGGTCGATGAATTCCATTTCCAGCCAGCCGTCGGCCTCGCCGGCGCGCACGATCACGGTGCCGCCTTTCCCATCCGGGTAGGCATGGCGCGCGGCGTTCATCAGGAGATTGGACAAGACCTGCGAGAACTTTCCGGGCGGCAGGCGTGGCCGCAGCAGGTGATCCATCTCCACTTCGACCTTGATGCCGGCCTTGCGCAGTTCCGGGCTGTGCGCCGACACCACGCCCTGCACATAATCCTTCAGCGCCAGCGTACTCACATGCTCGGTGCCCTGGTCCACCGCCAGCTGCTTGAAATTGCCGATCAGGGCAGCCGCGCGATGCAGGTTCTGTTCAATCAGTGCCGCCGCGTCGTTCAGGCGCGAGGCCAGGTTGACCAGGTCGGAGCGGCTCACTTTCGGCGCTTCCAGCGCCTGCACCAGCTGCGCCGTGTAGCTGCTCATGGCCGATGCCGCCGTCAGCGCGACGCCCACCGGCGTATTCACTTCATGCGCCACGCCAGCCACCAGCGAGCCCAATGCCGCCAGCTTTTCCTGTTCGACCAGGCTGGCCTGGGCCGCGCGCAACGCTTCCGTGCGGCGCACGACCTTTTCCTCCAGCAGGTGTTCACGGTCCTGGTGCTGCAGCTCGGCCGCCGCACGGGCGGTGAAGATCGACAGCAGGGACAGCGCCAGCAGGCGCTTGTTTTCGTCGATAGGCTTGGTGTCGATGGCCGACAGGATGCCCAGCGTCTTGCCTTCGGTATCGACCAGCGGCATGCCGACATAGCTTTCCGCCTTCATGTCCACCAGCAGCGTGTCGAGCGGATAGTCGCTCTGGATACCGCTGCCGTGGAAGCACATGGTCTGGCAGGTCACGTCCTGGCAGGGCGTGTGCTCAAGGCTGTACTCCATGTTCAGCAGGAAGTCGGCGCCGCCCCATACCGCCAGCGTGCGGATGCCCTCCTGGCCATCCGGCATGCGGATCACGCGGCCGACGATCACGTACGTCACGTCCAGCGCCGCCGCCAGGTCGCGCACCAGCACGCGGAAAAATTCCTCGCCGCGCGCACGCGCAGTGGAGTCGGTGATCGAGCGCAACGCCGCTTCGGCCAGGGTGCGCGCGTCGTTGGCATCGAATAATTCCATGACGGGCTCCTAATGGGGTGGATGGCGCCGGTACAGCTCCTGCAGGTCGTCCTTATGCTGCAGCAGCACGCTGGCCAGTGCTGGATCAAAGCGGCTGCCGCTGCCCTCGCGCACTTCGTCCAAGGCATGCTGCAGCGTGTGTGCCGGGCGGTAGCTGCGCGGGCTCACCATGGCATCGACGAAATCGGCCAGCGCGGTGATGCGCGCGGGCAGGCAGATGTCGGCGCCTTGCAAGCCTTGCGGGTAGCCGTTGCCATCCCAGCGTTCGTGATGCTCGTGGGCGATGCGGGCGGCCAGCTGCAGCACCGGCTGCGTCGAGGAGGACAGCATATGCCAGCCGATATCGCTGTGACCCTGCATGCGCGCGCGCTGCGCCGCATCCAGCGGGCCAGGCAGGTTGAGGATCTCATCCGGGATGCCCGCATGGCCGATGTCATGCAGCGGCGCCGCATGCCGCAGCTGGCGCACGGCATTGTCCGGCATGTCGACCGCCGCGCCCAGCATGGCGGCAATCTCGCCCACCCGTTCGACGTGGCCGCCGGCAGCGGCCGAGCGGCGCTCCAGCGCTTCGCCGAGGATGTGGATGATGGCAGCCTGCGTCGCCTCCAGTTCCTCGCGCGCCAGCAGCCTTTCGTAGGTGATGGCGACGTTGGCGGAGAACAAGCCGAGCAGCTCGCGCTCCTCGTCATCCACCGGCTCGTTGAACGACATGTAGAGCAGGCTCTCGTTGCCGTCGCGCGTGCGGTAGTAGCAGGCGTAGTAGAGCGGGCCGTAATGGTCGGCCTGCTCCGCCATGCAGCGCAGGAAGGCATCGCGCACCTGCTGCGGCAAATGATCCAGCGTCTCCTCCAGCGCCAGGTCGGCGTAGGCGGTGGTCACGGCCAGCACTTGCAGGCGCCCCGGCTGGCGCGCGGCAGCGTAGGCGTTCATGCGGCTGGCGCAGACGCCTTCAGCGGCGCGCCCCAGCAATGCGGAAGCCTGTTCCAGCACCGCGGAACAGAAGTGGCGCAGGTTGTCCGAATCGCCGACATGGGTGATGGCATCGATCGAGCGGCGCAGGCCAATGCGCGCCCGTTCCAGCCGCATCAGGTCGCGATAGGCGCGCAGGCCGGAATAGAACACCGTGCTGAGCTTGGCATGCGTCAGTTCGGTCTTTTCGCGGTAATCGTTGATGTCGTAGGTCTTCAGGACCAGCGCTTGCGGCGCCTGGCCCGGCTGGCCGGTGCGCAGCACGATGCGGACATTGTGGTCGCCCAACTCTTCACGGATGTAGCGCACCAGCTCAAGGCCGGCGTGTTCGGACTCCATCACCACGTCGAGCAGGATCAGGGCAAACTGGCCAGGCTGCGCCAGCCGCTCGCGCGCTTCCGCGCCGGAATAGCAGTGGGAAAAGTGGAGGCGGCGGCCGTCGAACTCGAAGTCCGCCATCACCAGTTCAGTGACCTGGTGCACCGCTTGCTCGTCGTCAACGATCAGGATTTCCCAGGGCGGGAAAGGCGCGGCCGGGGCTGGCGTTTCATCGTCGTCGAACAACATTGCGTCTTCAACCATGCCCAGCCCCAGTAGAGGTTGTTTATTGTAAATTATATACCGCTACAGCCAACCCACCTTCTTAAAGCGTCGATACAATGCGCCGCAAACAACAGCCATCAGGGTCAGCGCGGCCGGATAGCCAAAGCGCCAGTCCAATTCGGGCATGTGCTTGAAATTCATGCCCCACAGGCCGGCAAAGGCGGTCAGCACGGCGAAAATGGCAGCCCAGGCCGCCAGCCGTTTGTTGACCTCGCCCTCTTCCAGCGCCACCATCGACAGGTTGACCTGGATCGCAGTGCCGATCGTCTCGCGCATGGTATCGAGGGCCGAATTGATACGCAGCAAGTGGTCGTGGACGTCGCGGAAATATTCCTGGGTATTGCTGCAGACGGCAGGCACACGTCCGCCGTGCAGCTTGCCGATCGCATCCAGCAGGGGCGCCACGGTGTGACGCACGGTCATCACCTTGCGCTTGAGCTCGTACAGCCGTTCGATATTGTCCTGCTGGGACCCGCGGATGAAGATGCGTTCCTCGATTTTTTCGAGTTCGAACTCCAGCGTGTCGATGATCGGGAAATAGCGGTCGACCACGGCGTCCATCAGGGCGTACAGCACGAAGCCCGAGCCTTGCTGCAGCAGGTGCGGTTCGCGTTCGGCGCGGGCGCGCACGCCAAGGAAGTCCTTGGTGGAATTGGAGCGGTTCGACAGCACGTAGTTCGGGCCGACGAAGATGTCGACTTCGCCCACTTGCAGCTCGTCCTCGCGCAGTTCGAGCATCTTGACCACGACGAACAGCGAGTCGCCGTATTCTTCGATCTTGGGCCGCTGCTGGCCGCGGCCGGCATCTTCCACCGCCAGTTCGTGCAGGCCGAACTCCTCCTGCATGACTTCCAGCTCTTCGCGCGTGGCATCGCGCAGGGCGACCCAGACGAAGGCGTCCTGTCGCGCCACATAATCGCTGATGTCCTCCACCGGGATATCAGCCAGCTTGCGCCCATTCTGGTAGGCGACGCAGTTAATCAGCATGCAGGCTCCTCAAATTTCCAAGCCCGCAGCATATCAAAAATGTCCACCATGGGGTCAGGAACAGAAGTGGACATTTCCTGCAGAAATGTCCACTTCTGTTCCTGACCCCATGGTGGACATTAGTCGTCTTTGGCGCCGTCGATGCCGAGCTCGGCAATCTTGCGCGTGATGGTGTTGCGCCCAATGCCAAGACGGATGGCGGCGTCGTTCTTGCGTCCGTGCGTGTACTTCAGCGCCGTGCGGATCAGGGCCGATTCGAACTGGCGGCCGAGGATGTCCATCACATCCTGCTGCCCGCTGCTCAACATCCCCGCTGCCTGCAGCTCGAGCAGGCTAAGCCAGCCTTCCGGCGACGAGGCCAGTGCCGGCGGCGCCAGCGGCTGCACGGTGCCGTGATGCTGCGGCATCGCCGTCTCGGCGGCAGCAACTGGCGCAGCAGCGTGCGAGGCGGCATGGCCTTCCTGCCCTTGCGTCAGTTCCAGCGGCAGGTCCTTCACTTCCACCGTCTGCCCCGGCGCCATCACTGTGATCCAGTTGCACAGGTTTTCCAGCTGCCGCACATTGCCCGGCAACTCAAGCTGCTGCAGGAAGGCCAGCGTCGCATCGCTCATGCGCTTGGCTTCCACGCCCAGCTGGCGCGCGCTCTGCACCAGGAAGTGGCGCACCAGAATAGGGATATCCTCACGCCGCTCCCTCAAACTGGGCAGGCGCAGGCGAATCACGTTCAGGCGGTGGTACAAGTCCTCGCGGAACAGGCCGTCGCGCACGCGCTGCTCCAGGTTCTGGTGCGTCGCCGTGATCACGCGCACATTGGCCTTCAGCGGCGAGTGGCCGCCGACGCGGTAGAAGTGCCCGTCCGACAGCACGCGCAACAAACGCGTTTGCAGGTCGAACGGCATGTCGCCGATTTCGTCCATGAACAGCGTGCCGCCTTCGGCCTGTTCGAAGCGACCGCGGCGCGTGGTCTGCGCGCCGGTAAAGGCGCCGCGCTCATGGCCAAACAGTTCGGATTCCAGCAGGTCTTTCGGAATCGCCGCCGTATTGATGGCGATGAAGGGCTGCTCGGCGCGCGGGCTGTGCTTGTGCAGGGCACGCGCCACCAGCTCCTTGCCGGTACCGGATTCGCCGGTGATCAGCACCGTCACATTCGATTGCGACAGGCGGCCGATGGCGCGGAAAACTTCCTGCATGGCCGGCGCCTGTCCCAGGATTTCCGGCGTATCGGCCGGCCCCGATTCGATGCTCGACTCGCGCAGGCTTTCTTCCAGCGCGCGGCGGATCAGCTCCACCGCCTTGTCGATATCGAAGGGCTTGGCCAGGTATTCAAAGGCCCCGCCCTGGAAGGCCGCGACAGCGGAATCCAGGTCGGAGAAGGCGGTAATGATGATCACCGGCAGGCCGGGATAACGCTGCTTCACGAGCTGCAGCAAGTCGAGGCCGGAGTCGCCCGGCATGCGGATGTCCGACACCAGCACCTGCGGCGTCTCATGTTCCAGCGCGGCGACCGCATCGCGCGCATTGGCAAAGCTGCGCGTTGCGAGGTTCTCCCGCGCCAGGGCTTTTTCAAGCACCCAGCGGATCGATTCGTCGTCGTCAACAATCCAGATTGGTTTCATGTATTCCGATCAAGGCAAAGGCAATAAGATTCTGAAGTCCGTTTGACCAGGCCTGCTTTCGCATTCGATAACCCCCATGTGCTGTTGCACGAAGGTTTGCGCCAGCGTCAGTCCCAGGCCGCTGCCGCCATCCCTGCCCGACACCAGCGGGTAGAAGATACGGTCGCGGATCTGGGGCGGGATGCCCGGTCCGTTATCGATGATATGCAAATCTAATGCCAGCTGATAGCGCACCTTCGCCAGCGTCATCTGGCGCGCCACGCGCGTGCGCAAAATGATCTCGGCATCGCCCTGTTCGATGCGTGACGCCAGCGCTTGCGCGGCGTTGTGGGCAATGTTCAGTACCGTCTGGATCAACTGCTCCTTGTCGCCGCGGAATTCGGGCAGGGAGGCGTCGTAGTCGCGGCGGATGGTGAGCCCGACCGGGAATTCGGCCAGGATCAGGCTGCGCACCCGTTCCAGCACCTCGTGGATATTGACGTCGCCCACGATGTGCGGCCGGCGGTGCGGCGCCAGCAGGCGGTCCACCAGCGTTTGCAGGCGGTCCGCTTCCTTGATGATGACCTGGGTGTATTCGCGCAGCTGCGTCAGGTGCAGCGGCGGCAGCTCCATTTCCAGCAGCTGCGCCGCGCCGCGGATACCGCCCAGCGGGTTCTTGATCTCGTGCGCCAGGTTGCGGATCAGCTCCTTGTTGACCTGGCTCTGGTCCATCAGGCGCTCTTCGCGGTCCTGCTTCACCTGCTGCACGATCTCGCGCAGTTCGATCATCACCGCGCCGTCCGGCTCGTCCAGCGCGCTGGCGATGATGTGCACGTGCAGCGCTTCGCGCCCGGTGCGCTCCAGCACCAGCTCCTGCCGCACGTCCGAGAACTTGTGTTCGCGCGCCTGCGCGATGATGTTGTCCAGCTCGAGCGGCGCTGCGAACAGGCCGCCCAGCGGCTGGCGCGCCAGCGCCTTCAGCGACGATTCCAGCAGGTTTTCGCCGGCGGCGTTGACGTAAAGGATATGGCCGCCGCCATCGACGATGACAACGGCCGAAGCCAGCAGGTCCAGCCCTGCCAGTTCAGCAGGCCGGATACTGGCAAGGCTGTCTGGGATCATTTGATATTGGCAAGCTCGCGCTTCAGCGCTTCCACGTTTTGTTCCGTACGCGCGATGCTGTCCTTCAGGCCAGCGACACGCTCCTGGTACTTGGCGGCATTGCGCTCGTCGGCACGGCGTTCGGGCTCGCCGTTGTTGAATTCCTTGCGCAAATCCGCCAGCTTACGGTTTTCGGTGTTGAGCTCATCGGTCAGGATGGCGCGGCGGTCCGCATCGCGGGCTTTCTGCTCCGAGCTTTCCACGCGTGGGAAGTTGGCTGGCGCTACGGCAGGCGCCGCTGGTGCAGAGCCGCGGCGCGCGCCGCCCGGCGCGGGAATGGTGGCGCCCGGCAGGTCCAGCATCTTGCAGTTCTTCCCCTTGCGGGTATCGGTCAGTTCCTTGCGGCCTTCGGCATCCACGCAGAGAAAAATTTGCTGCGCCTGCGCTGCGCCACTCACGGCCAGCAACGCCAGCCCATGTAATACGAGAGTGCGAGTGTTCATGCCCCGACTATACAACATCCGAAAAAAAACGCGAGGAAAGCAGTTGCTGACCTCGCGTTTTTGTTGACTGCCAGCTAATCCCGGCAATCGAACCCTGATTACAGGGAGTAGTACATGTCGAATTCGACCGGGTGAGTGGTCATGCGCATGCGGGTGACTTCGGTCATCTTCAGTTCGATGTAGGCATCGATCATCGAATCGGTGAACACGCCGCCGCGGGTCAGGAACTCACGGTCTTTGTTCAGGTGATCCAGGGCTTCTTCCAGCGATGCGCAGACGGTTGGGATCAGTGCATCTTCTTCCGGCGGCAGGTGGTACAGGTCTTTGGACGCCGCTTCGCCTGGGTGGATCTTGTTCTGCACGCCGTCCAGGCCGGCCATCATCAGTGCGGCGAAGCACAGGTATGGGTTGGCCAGTGGGTCCGGGAAGCGGGTTTCGATACGGCGGCCTTTTGGATTGGCCACGTGTGGAATACGGATCGAAGCCGAACGGTTGCGTGCCGAGTAAGCCAGCTTCACTGGCGCTTCGTAGCCTGGCACCAGGCGCTTGTACGAGTTGGTGCCTGGGTTGGTGATCGCGTTCAGTGCTTTGGCGTGCTTGATGATGCCGCCGATGTAGTACAGGGCGAAATCGGACAGGCCGGCATAGCCGTCGCCAGCGAACAGGTTCTTGCCGTCTTTCCAGATCGACTGGTGCACGTGCATGCCGGAGCCGT
>Ga0209436_100489_pt1 | contig 17481 bp, 27 predicted proteins | sample AraplaF_Cvi_mTSA_FD_184263 | JGI IMG/M metagenome (GOLD analysis project Ga0209436, IMG submission 184263) | Arabidopsis root microbial communities from the University of North Carolina, USA - plate scrape MF_Cvi_mTSA (SPAdes) (version 2) | ecosystem: Host-associated > Plants > Roots > Endosphere...
CGCTGGTCCCATCCGGAGCGAGGATCGGTGTCGCCAGCTGAGTTCATACCTGTTGCCGAGGAGACCGGCCTGATTGGCTCGCTCGGCGAGTGGATCCTTCGTGAAGCCTGCACCGAGGCAGCCAAATGGCCGACCGCTATCAGCGTCGCGGTCAACCTGTCGCCTCTGCAATTCCGGAACCAAGACCTGGCCCAAAAAGTGTGCACCATCCTGGACGACTCCGGCCTGGAAGCCTCCCGCCTACAGCTTGAGATCACCGAGTCGGTGTTACTGGACGAATGTGAGGGCAATCTACAGATCCTCAAGGAAATGCGAAAACTCGGCGTGAAGATCGCTATCGATGACTTCGGGACCGGTTATTCTTCTCTCGGATATTTGAGGACCTTTCCCTTTGACAAGATCAAGGTCGATCGCAGCTTCGTTGCCGATCTTCCGGACGGCAAGGAGAGCCTGGCAATTGTCAGAGCGGTCGCAGCGATTGGTCGCTCCCTTGGTATCGTCACAACGGTGGAAGGCATAGAACGCCAGGACCAACTCGAGGTGATCAAGGCCGAAGGTTTCGACGAGGCTCAGGGATACCTACTTGCGCGCCCGCTATCGACTGAGCAAGCTCGAGGGCTCATTCAACGGAACGAGTTTGAAGTCGCTCTGAGCTGAGGCCACGCGGCCGCGCAATGGACTCCCCTATGCAAACGCACCTGAGCGTACGTTCGCTGTCAAAGGATCCCTACGCGTCCCCGCTTGTATGGGGCTCATTTCCCGCGGCGTAATCGAATTCGCTTGGCCGCATGATCGCGCCGCACCGCCGCCCGACACTTTATCCCCGGAACACCTCATAAGTCTGTGGCGACCTTCGATATGCTTCTTCGCACCGCGGCGAGCAGAACCAGGGTCCTTGCGGCGCGGCCCGCCTGTAGGATGAATACGGTGCATGCATCTTGCACACCGGATCGATCCAGGCCGGGTCAGCCGATGGAGCAAGCTCGATCTCAAAGAGAGAGACCTCTTCGACGACCGATCGAAGCGCCACCGTTCCGAGGTCTCGCACGAGGATGCCCTTGGCGACAGCCGCCTCGGCAATGGGTTGGGTGGCAAGCAATTGACCGGGGGTCGCAAGCGCCGCGACGCGCGCTGCGATATTCACGGTCGATCCAAAAAGATCACGTCCCCTGCGGATAACTGGCCCATGGTTCAACCCAGCCCGAGTGAGCGGTAGGCGTGGCTCTTTTCGGCATGCCTGCACGAGCGTTCCGAGTGCCTGGATCGCCATTTGCGGCTCGGGAAATGAAAGCATTGCCTCATCTCCGATCCATTTAATCGGGGGCTCATAGTCATTGAGGGCGTCGCAGACCATGCGCTCGAATCTCTCGAGGACGTCAACCGCGGCTCGATCCCCATAAACGTCCGCAATGGCGCTGAAGCCGGCAAGATCTATGAAGGCAATTGTAGCCGTGAGGACAGAAAAATCTTCTGCTTTCCTCATGTAGCGCTCCATCACTACGGCCAAAACTGTTTGCATTGTACCGCAAATTCCAGTGCCCAAGCGGAACAAAAGGGGCAATAGTCGGGTCACACCACGCCTCCCATGTTCCCCGAGACGAGTTAGATCGCAAAGCGAAACAGGCGAGTACTTCGTCAATCGGAAATCCCCGCATCCCGAGGCTGAGACCACGCGTACTCCATCTGAAGGGCGATAAAGGCTGCGGTTTCGCGGTCGTAGCGCGCCTCAATGCCGTTCAGCGCAATGTCGAGCGCTTTCAGCGGAGTCGCGTCATCGATGGGATCGACAACGATGTCGAGATTGGCTTCCTCGGTGGCATAGTCAGGCAGCAGCCGGAGGCCAGCGCGCGTGGTCACTGGCGCAAGATCCTCGGCCAGAGATACAGCAATCGACTGGCGGGTCCTCGAATAGACGTCCGCGACCAGAGCCAGCGAAATCTCGTCGACGCCGTCAGAGACCGGAATACCGATCTCAGTAACCTCGGCGCCCTCATTCTGGCCGATGACGGCGACGACCGGCCGTTCACGCTTGGGCGGCTGCATGGCCTTGATGGTAGCTGCGTGTTCCTCGGCCACTATTGGCGCCAAATCTAACCGGCGGGAGTTGGATGTGACCATACGTAACCGCAGCCGCCACCGCCGTGCCCGCCGTGATTGCCACAGCGAGGAGAGTCTTGCTGAGTAAGGACATTTCATGCCTCCGGAAGTGTCGTTTCGGTGAGCACGCCAGCGCGCACCGCCGGGCCGTGCGATGCAGGCGCCGCATGAGGAAAATGAGTTGCTACGAACCTGGAGACACCGCTCTGACCGGTATGTTCGCAAGACGCGAGGTCGGCCCGCCAGTTGGCGTTCGCGTCGGCACCATTCGCTTCGACAGCCACGGCCCTCCCGGGTTGATGGCGGGTCCTGTGGGGAACTACAAAACAAATCACGTCACACTCCATGTTTGGTTGCGCGACGGTCAATTTGAGGTTTCCAAAGCTTGGAGGGTCAAGACGCGATTATCATGCTCTCATCACCCTTGCTTGCTACGCTTGCTCGCAATGCCCCGCCGGCTTCAATGAAGGCCCTCCCGGACTCTAGCGCACGAGCCGACTTTTTCTCTTGACCTTCCAAGCGTTGGAACCTGCACAGTCGGGCGATCCAGTGATCTGCATCCCAGGCATTAGGAAGGAAAGCGTGATGAACATCGGTGAAGCATCGAAAGCGACAGGCCTATCGGTCAAAATGATCCGATACTACGAAAGCATCGGTCTTATCCCCCCCGCACCTCGAACACTGTTCGGTTACCGCGTCTATGGCGGGAGAGATATCAGCACGCTACGTTTCATCCGGAAGGCACGGGACCTTGGTTTCTTGGTCGAACACATCCAGCGTCTCATCAATCTCTGGCAAAATGACCGCCGGGCAAGCGCGGATGCGAAGGACATCGCGCTTGAGCAGGTGCGCGAGCTTGAGAGCAAGATCGCCGAAATGCAGACCATACTCGGCAATGTGCGGCGGCTGGCAGAGTCCTGTTCGGGGAATGAGCAACCGGTTTGTCCGATTATTGATCACATGGCTTCCAGCGAAACCAACCAGATGAGAACGATCACCGCGCCTCGTTTCGATGGCGTGGCGACGTTATCCAGCACCATGAAGAGGCGAGTAACGTCCACAACTAAATTCTCGGACCAAGGGCTGCGAGCCTGACGGTAACGTCCGTCGCGCGGACCGCCGACAGAGGCGTCGCCGCGCGAAGCGCTAAGCATGCCCTGAACAAGAACACAAAGTCCGCGCGGGAATAGTGAGATGAAGCCAAAGATCCTTGCTAGTGCTTGCTTGCTGGGTCAACGCGTACGCTACGATGGCCGCGCGAAGCTGTTCGAAAATGATCTGCTGCGTAAATGGCAGCAGAGCGGTTGGGTCGTTCCACTTTGTCCGGAGCTGCTGCCGGTTTTGCCATTCCGCGCCCGCCGGCCGAGATCGAGCCACATTTCGGCGGCGCAGATGTCCTCACCGGATTAGCGCGCGTGTTCGAAGACGGTGGCCGTGATGTCACCGAGAAATACCTCCTGGCCGCGCGCATCGCCGTGTCGACCGCACGGGCCAACGGATGCCGCTACGCGCTCCTCACCGATGGAAGTCCGGCATGCGGCTCCTCGTTCATTTACACTGGTCGACACGACGGTACGCGCAAGTACGGTCAAGGCGTCGTCGCCACCGCACTGCGGGAAATCGGCCTCGCCGTTTACGCTCAGAGCGAGATCGCGCATCTCGCCGCCCGCCTCAGAGAGCTTCCGAGCGGAGAGAATAGAGAGTCTGCGCCCGCCACGATGCAAGCCACGACCGCCCAAGAGAGGAACAATCCATGACAAGACGATACATCGTTGACGTTGACGGCGTTCCGCCGTCGCCGTCTCCTATCAGCAATGCGGTCGTTGTCGGCAATCAATGCTGGATTAGCGGCCAGTTGTCCGTCGGGGACGATGGCACCTATGTTCCCGGCAGTACCATCGAAGAGGCAAAGCGTGCTTTTGCGCATGTCTTTCGGATTGCCGAAGCTGCCGGTTTTAGCGCCACCGACATCGTCTATGTCGATCTCGCCTTTATAGATCTGGCGGATGTAAAGGCCGTGAACGGTCTTTACGCGGAACTGTTCCCTGAAGGGCAGAGGCCGGCTCGGACCATATATCAGGCCGCCGCTTTGCCCTTCGGCGGCCGCATCAAAGTGCAGGCGGTTGCGGCGCGCTGAACGCCGCGCGATCTCCCGATCGAGTTCTGAGATCCTGCCGTTCAGCTCGGCCAGGATCTCCAGCGTGACCCTGAAAATCGCGAGAGCTGCCGACGAACGAGGAAGCCATCTCATCTTTCTCAAACAGGTCGCCAACACGAGCAGAGGGACGTCTTCGTTACCTCGGACGAGAATTTCAGGCGATTATTGGGGAACAAATGCATTTGCCTCGCCGTTGGATTTCGGACCAGCCGTCACGCATGCGCAAAAATAGAGTAGGAAGACACCCATGGCTCGCAGGATCAAAGTTGAGAAGGCCCAGAAGATTAACCTCATGTTGAGCCAGGCCGTAACTGCAATGCGAGTTAACGAAAGGTTGCTATGCGAATTGTTGCGATGGGCTGCCGACCACAGCCATGATCCCAACCGGTTCATCGATGCCGTCTTGGAGAAAACCAGAAACGATCTGATACGTGCTGGCGGGGACGACAGTATGACGTCTTTGATCGCGACTCACGAAGCGCTCGAATACCTTGATCATCTCGCCACAGAGATCCAGGAGACGCATGCGAATGGCTACCCAGCCGAAAATGTCGGTGAGGGGCAAGCGATCCCCCCAGCTAATCCAAGTACCGCCTCCATGACTTGCGCCGTCGTGCCCCTCTGACACATGAGCCTGTGTGGAACGCGAACGCATCGAGCGTCGGGCTGGTAACCGGCCTTCCGATCTCACGAAGGCTCGCAGTCCGGAACAAACTTCCAGTCCAAAGGTTGTGCCCGGCGTTGAAAGGGAGACTTGAAAGAACCACGAACGGGCAGGCCCGGCACGACCGACCCGTCACCACGATGGGAAGGGCCCAAGGAAACGCTACCCCGGGGCTATCTGCCCCCGACCGACAATCCCGAGGAGAACCGGGATGCCGTTGGTGAGGACCTGAAGGACCCGCACCGCGGCAGGCTATCGGATGCGGGCAAGACCAAGGGTGACTGAGGGGGCGTTGAAGATGAACCGCGTCTTTTGACGGCCGGCGCTCGGGCTTCCGCGTTGGGACGAGTACTCACTCTCGTGTCCGGAGACACCTCTTAACCTTGTTTGAGCACCGAACTACGGAGAACTCGTAATGAATCACTTTCTTTTTCGGATGGCTGATTTTCTATCTCATCCGCCCGGCTTTTACTTCGTGATCCTGGCGATGGTTGGCAGCACCGCCCTGGTGCCTTTCGGCTTCACAAACGTCATCACCTATGCTCTGTCGGTCGCAGCGATCGTGATCACCAGCGTCGTTTTGATCCAAGGCTATCGCGATACGGCGGCAATCCACGCCAAGCTCGACGAAATCATCATGTCAATGCGTGAGACCCGGAACGAGGTCATCGGCCTCGAGCACGAACAGCCGGAGCATATCGCGGCGGCGGTCGAACGGCTCGAAGCGGAAGCAGACTACCAAGACAGAGCCGCTCGAAGAGAGGACACGGCATCTGCGGAGACATGCTCGTAGGTGGGACCAGAGGCATTTTCGCGAATCGAAAACTGCGCTTCCGATCAGCGGCTGGGGCCGACCCAAGGCTGCCGCTTAACGAGAACGCCGGGCACGCCTTCTGTTGGCCCAAGACGGAATTTCGAACGTAAGGCGAGCAGCTTACGGTGACCCCTGCGAGAGGGCGTCAGTGGCCCATTATTTCCTTCAACGCGTCCTTGGCATAGTTGCCGACGAAACTCGCCTCTAAGGATGACGATGGGATCCCCCGCCTTGGCAGGACTCCACGTCGGCTGCTTCGAGCTGTTCGGAACAGATCGCGTCCAGGCGATCGCGATCTCAAGGGGAAGACCGTGGCGGTAAGGCGGGAATCGCAGCCTTGGCCTCAGATCCGATCCTTCCTCAAAGATCGCACACGGCCTCCTCTCGGCCAACGCCGTCTCCGAGCAGCATAACCAGGACTGGCACGGATTCCGCTGCCGACGGGCCAACCCAAGCGCATTGCGGCAATCTGCCTGGTAGCTGGATCGCCCCGCTGCAGTTCAACTGAGAGGCTCGAAACGGTCACGTCCAGCGGCAAGGCCGCAAGACGGACACCGTCGAGCAAGCGTTCCCGCACCGTTTTGTATTCAAATGCCCATCGAATGGGGAACTTATAATCGCGCGCCAGGTCTTCGAGAGCGGCCTGATTTGTTCCCGGCCGCCAAATCAGCAGCTTGCGCCTTGCCTCGTCCCGGCGCAAGCGACTAGCAAGAAACCGCGCGGCCCGAAACTCGATCTAAAGCGAGTGAGCCGCGAGCAAATCCTGCACGTCGATGTTCCGCCCGGCTTCGTTCGGTTGGATTCCAAGGGAGTGAACCGAGAAGAAGTGCAGTACCGGGTTTTATCAAATAGCCTCCCTGACGCATGTCCGGCGCCTGTTGGGCCAAAGGTCGGGAATCGAGCCGCGTCCCCGCCAAGCCGCTCCGGCTGCTTCAAGGGTCCTGACTCGTCGTTATGAAGGGCGGTTGCCTCCCCTCACCTTCCCGGCCGCGCCAGCGACCGGACCCTTCACCTATTAGAGGCAAAATTGCTCTCATGCAGCAAAACAACACCCTCGACCTGATCAACGGCGGCCTGGTTGTCGCCGTCATAGTCCTCGGCGTCTACCTCTATCGCGAGGAAACGAAGCCGGCCGGCGCTGAAGTCCCGCTTGACCAGAATGGCGTGTCCGTTCAGGAAAACTGATGTTGAAGGCAGAGGGGAGAATTGGCAGTGAACCACCGTTCATGAGCCGTTTCCATGGCCGCGACTATCACCCTTGATGCCTCTAGCACACGTCCATCGGCGCCCACCGGTTCGGCGTTTCTCACCCATTTTCGATCCTATCGTTGCCACGCTGACTGTTTAAAATGAGCGCTCTTGGTGGTAGTTTTGCCATTCGAGCATGCACAATGGACCGGTGTGGCCGGAAAAAGATCGATGACCGGTGACAATTCGCGAATAGTCTCCGAAGAGGAGATTGCTCTCTACGATGCCATTGAACGAGCGATCGCGAATGTTCGCGCGGCTCTTGCTGAAATCGATCGCGCCTGGGTTCGCATCACTGCGGAACGGCCCAATCCGACTGCGGCTGCTTTCGCGGCTCTGGATACGGCAGACGCGATGTTGACCGTCGCCCGCGAAGATCTCGCCCGCGCCCGCGCTTCGCTCATGGCGTATCCCCGGACGAGACGCATCCAGTATTCGTAAGAGATGCGACGGATTTCGTCCGCCGCATCTCACGACCGTGAAGTCGATGTCAGGTCGCCTTCACCTCGATCTTCCTCACGCGCGACAGCGCTTCCTCCGTTTTTGGGAGCGTCACAGTCAGGACACCATTCTTGAATTGCGCGGCGGCCTTGTCCGTATCGACGCCCGACGGGAGCGGGATCGAGCGGTAGAACGACCCGTATGAGCGTTCCAACAAGTGATACCCCTTCTTGCTCTCTTCCTGCTCACTCTTTTTTTCTCCCTTGATCGTGAGCGCGCTGTCCGTCAGGGAGACATCGACGTCCTTCTGATCGATTCCAGGAAGTTCCACCGAAACCTCGAGCGCACTCTCGGTTTCGGCGATGTCCGTTCGCGGCCCACCGGTATCCCAGCGCCCGAAAGCGCCGAACGGTTGATCGAACCGCTTCCAGAAGTCCTCGAAGATGCGGTTCACATCGCGCTGCAAAGAAAAGACGGGGTTTCCATCGTCTGACTTCGCAATTTCGCTTCCCTTGTTGTTGCCCCAGGGGATCAGATCTCTAATCTGCATGGTCAACCTCCTTTCTCCGGACGAACTACGCCATCTTCAACTGGATCTTTCTCGCCTTGGCCGGCGCCGCCTTCGGGAGGACCAGCCGCAGGACGCCGTTCTTCTGCGATGCCTCGATACTGTCCCGATCGATATCCTCGGACAGCGTGAAGACGCGCTCATAATTGCCCGCGCCATATTCGGCGTAAATTTGGCGATAGTTGTCATGCTGCTGGTCCGTCGCGTAGCCGCGAATCGCCAGCGTCCGCTTCTCGAGGGTGATGTCGACACCCTCCGAGGCGACGCCGGGCATGTCGACGAGAACAACGACATTGTCCTCTGTCTCATAGATATCGGTGCGCGGGACAAACACCGGGCGCGAACGGGTCGGTTCGCCACCGTCAAGCTTGCTTGGGACCCGGCGCTCGGTCGTTTTCAGTTCCTGAGCCATGTTTGCCTCCTTATCCTTTGATCTGGATCTTCTTCGGCCGATCCGTCTCAGGCCGGTGCAGTTCAACTTCGAGTAGCCCGTTGGCGAAACGCGCCTCGACCTGTTCCGGATCGACGCGGAAAGGCAATTGCACCGTTCGAGAGAAGTTTCCGTATACTCGCTCGCGCCGGTGCCAAACGGATTTCTCGTCCTCTGCCGGCGATCCGCGTTCGCCCGTCAATGTCAAGGTGTTCTCGCGAACCGTGAGATCGACATCGTCAGGCGCGATCCCAGGCAATTCAGCAGTCACCGCCACGCTGTCCTCACCGATCCAGAGGTTGACGGGTGGAAACTCCTGGGCGGCTTTGGCTGTCATGTCGGACAAGCGCTGATTCATTTCCTGCTGCATGCGCCGCATTTCCAGAAACGGGTCGAACCCGATGCGGCCAAAATCCGATACCAGCATGTGCTTCCTCCTTCGTTTCCTAATCAGCGATGTTGCTTGCGACGTGCCAAGCACGTGCAGGCCGGGGGCCGAATGGATCGGAGGCTGTCGGGACGAGACGATGAGAAGACCGAGACGGTCGATCGCACAGCGCGCTACGCAAGAAGGTGGGGGGTCGGGCAGACGCCGGACCATATCCTCCTTGCGAAGCGATATGAACCGAACCCGGTCCAACGCATGAGTGGACCATCGTTCCCGTGCCAGGATCCGAGAGGGGCATCCGGCAAGAATGAGGTAGGTGAGCAAAACGCGCGTTTCAAGGGCCGACGTTGCTTGAGAGTGGATCAATCTTTGCTCGGTCGGCCTCTGATCTCACTGAAACGAGCGGCCTGGGTTTTTGCGCTTTGATCGCTTCCTGGCCGGTGCCTGGACCAGCTTCTCCGTGGCTCGCGCTCGGGCAAGGCAGTTCTGGTGGATGCGCAGTTCGGGCTCTTGCCTCTTGGCGAAGGCTATGGGCGCCTCCCGTCAGGGAAATTTAAGCTCGATCTGGGCGTTTGATGATCCCCTCCTGTGTAGCCCACCAATGAAGGGTGCGTTCAAACACCAGCCCTCGGTTGCCGACGCGTGCCGAAGTCATGACGGAGCGTCAAGCCGGAAAATTCGTGCCGAAATTCGCCCGCTCAGCGATGCCCGATTGGCGGGAAACCTCATTGGAAGGTTGGCGTTCGCCGCCAGCCAACAATTCAACTGGCTAAGGTTCGTCTCCTCGTTTCGAGTCAGAAGCTTCGTCATCGACGCTTCTCGTTTGAAAGAGGCCGGTCTAGGCCTCGGGGCCCAGATTTCATCGAGCCGGCGAAGCGCACCATGACGGCATCGAAAGTCACAGGAGCCGCGAGGGCTTGGAAGAGCAGACGGTCCACTTGTAGACCGGTTCCCTGTCGTGATGCCAGCCTCCAACAAATATGGCCGGCATGCCGTGTGATGACGTGCGAGCGAGACGAGTGCCGGGGCCGAGCCTACCCCGGAACGAGATCAATCACGGGGAAAAATCAAGGCTTGCGCGCGTGCCAGCGGATAAGGGCTTGTAGCGCACGATGCTTCCAAGATTCGTCGCCACCGCGCGAACGATCTTGCTGGCCAGCCGGTCCCTTCGCGTCTCCTTTGCCATTCCAGCCTATCCCGTCGTCCTCGACGACCAGCACGGCGTTGTCCTCCCTTCGAACGAGGCGAACCCGATTTCGCCAACGGCTCGCGATACGTAGGCATACTTGAATGCGTTGGTCACAAGTTCGGTCACAACAACACCAAGCGAGACGGCCTTGGAATCTGCATCACCGAAAAAAACAAGCCGAGCTAGCGGATCGCATGGGCGAAACCGTCGTAGTCGACGGGCTTGGTGATGTAGACGTTTACGCCAAGATCATAGCAACGTTGGATTTCGCGCTGATCGTCCGTGGTGGCCATGGTGGGCTTCCTTCGTCAGGGTTCGTCCCGACCGGTTCTGCTGTGCGAAGATCGTCGACTGTCACGGCGCAGGCAAGGATACCCCGCGCCTACACCGTGAACCGGGTGTGTTGAGGGGGGGCAGGCGGCGATCTGTTCGCTCGGATCGTTAATCGACGTCGACATGTGGTGGGTTGGAAGACTTGAAATCTGCTCTGTCTGCGCCGATATTTTTTTCACTTCTTTTTCATCCGGCTTGAATGCGAAAGGAGGAACATCATGCTCAACCCGGAATTGGTTTTGATGACTCCCGTCACCGTCCAGATGAAGGACGGGGCGTCTCAGGTCTTCACTTCTGTCAACGACGTGCTCGATTTCCTCGAAGGGGATTGGGCCATCTATCGCGGCAGAAAGTACAATCGGGCGGTTCAAACATGCCGCCGCGCCCTAAACCGAGTGACGCCAGTCGCCATCGCGCGAGAAGCGTTTATGGACGCCTGCCAAGACGCGGGAATGTCGACCCGTGCAGATGGACTCCCCGGGGCGAAGACGGGTACCGGCGGTCAACGCTCGCTTGCCTAGAATGGTTGGGCTGGGGCACTTCTTAGTGCCCCAGCCTTTCGAGCATTCGCTCCGGCTCACCGGAGCAATTCGCCATCACCCTTAAAGCGTTCTGATGGAGCCGCCAGACGCGATATCCGGGCATTTCGGTTGATCGTGTCAGGCCCACGTTCGCCTTTACGGCCCCTGGGCCACCGTGCGGACGGAGGGTGCGGGGCGTGGATCTCGTCACTCATGGTTGGCTGCCCCATCACAGTGACAATCGGGCTCTTGAAGATCAGTTTCCGCAAAAATACGTCGTTTCGACGCCGCCCTCGACAGGCGCGGCCTACCTGCCTGCCGTGCGACCACCTGGGTCCGCTCGTGAAGAAAGGACGGTTGATCCAGGCACTAGCGGACTGGTGTCCCTCGTCCTGGAGATCACCTCTACTATCCGAGCCGCCGCCTGGCTTCGCCTGCCTTCGCGCTGCTACTACTGGTTGAAGCTGTGCGCTATCGATGGCTTCCACGGGAGGAAAGCGGTTTCGGAGGCAGGCTCACTGCCGCCCGCGCCAGCCTACCTTGAAAACCACGCAACAAGCGCGGCTTACCGCGCTCGCTAGAGAGGCCGCGAGCGCGGCCCCCCGCACTCCCGCCGGATTACGGGTGTACTCGACCGCCGCCCGGTTTGGCCTTGATCATCCACGGCAACACCGCAGGAGCTTTCACAAGGATGCCCTTCTTGTGCGCAAAGGAGCGGAGCGCGTCGCGCGCCACCTGAACTGGTTTGTGGCCGTCATGTGCCAGGTAGCAGGTCTTCAGCGTCGCGTCATGAATGATATCGCGATCTCCTTTGGACCACTCCTCGAGGAAATCGATCGCGTCGTCCAGGTTTGTGATTTCGAGGACCAGATCCTTCCTTTCACGCAGGTAAACCGGTCGGTCAAACATCTTCGTGTGCATTTCCACCTCACTGAATTCGTTGGTTTTCAACAAGGAAAGCGCTCTTGGATGGCGCCCGTCGAAGATTTATTCTCGCGGCTTGGCGAGTTCAAGGGGTGGAGTGTGCATTATGCATCCACGCTTATATGCAAAGGTCCGGGGCGGACCGCGGGTTCGAGAGCATGGCCGCGCTCTTTCGTCCCGGGCTTTCCTCCAAGGGTGTTCCGCCACTGTTCGCCTACGCAAAGATCGTCGATCTGGGAAGGCAGTCGATCACAATCGCCTTAGTCGTGGTAGCTGCAGCCCACGGAGATAATCGGGCTCTTGAAGATCGTATTTCGCAAAATTACATCGTTTCGCGCAGCGTGCACAGCACGCGAGAACACCGTCGATCAAGCTTCATTCGTGGAGGTTGTCATGGAAAATGGACTGATGGAAAGCAAGAAAGCACAGGATTGGCTCAACCTGGTTCTCGCAGTAGCCCTGTTCGTTTCACCTTGGGTGCTCGGCTTCGCCAGCGAAACCATACCGGCGTGGAACGCATGGATTGTAGGAATCTTGCTCGCCGCTCTGGCGGTTGCCGCGCTGTCGGCGTTTGCTGAGTGGGAAGAGTGGTCGAGCCTGGTACTCGGGGTCTGGCTGATCGTCTCGCCCTGGCTGCTTCAATTCGCGGCGAACGTGAACGCGATGTGGACCCACGTGGTCCTTGGAGCGCTCGTCGCCGCCGTGTCGGCCTGGGCGCTTTGGGACAATCGGCAGAACCCGCATGCTCATGCATGATAGAGAATTGGAGTATGGCCCGCCGCCTCAGCGGCGGGCTCAGACTGCTGACAAGCCCGTCGATATTTTCGGCGGGTTTTTGTTTTGGGGTTTGCGCTGTCGAGTGGATTGCGGCGGCTTGGGGCCCTGGGGTCAGGGCCCTGGTCAGGACCATAGCGATGATCGTGAAGCTGCTTGGCGTCGGCAAACGAGCGCTCGACCGTCTCCTTGCGGCGTTTGTAGATCGCCTTGGCCCAGGACGTCAGGCGGTTGGCATCGGTGCGCTCGCGGGCATCGGCCCAGACATGACGGGTGACGGTGCGGGTCGCAGCGGCGTTTGATGTGCAGGCGGCCAACAACGGGCAGTCGCGGCAGATCGCCGGGTCGGAGCGATAGTGGCGACAGCCGGTGCGATCGGAATAGGTGGCCGGCTTCGTTTCGGAATCAGCGGCCGACTTCACCGGAATGCGCACTGAGCACCACCGAAGGTTCGACACTTCGACCGCAACACGGCCATCATGGCGGCGGGCATCGATAGCACCGGTATGGCGCTGAAGAAGCAGCCCATGCAGTTGATCACTCGATAGACGCGCTTGGCATTTGGCCAGGCACGCCCTTCGTTGATGGCGTTTCGAGCAAAATGGCGTGAACCCGGCGATAGCCGCAGGTCGGCATGTCGGCGATGATCGCTTTGATCTCTTCAACCAGTCCCCGATCAGCAAGCGGCGGCCGTCCGCGGGCTTTGGAAGGGATCTGCTTTGCACGTTCTGCCATGTTTGACCGGGCAACACCCAAAGTCTCGCACACCGCCGTCACCGCGAAGTACTTCGGCAATGACAGCGAGCGCAACAGATGTTTTTTTGGGCGGGTGGCAATCTCGAGCGCTTCCTTGAGAATTTCGCCTTCTCCGAACAGGACAGACCCTCCTTGTGCAAGGCGTGCACGGTATCGAACACCATCTGCTGTGATTGTCGATGAGCGTGGCGCACCCGGCCCTGATGCGTTGCATCAACCTGCGGATCCTCCTGAATCAGATCGATTTGCGCGCCTCCGGTGTTTCTATTCGGCAGCTCTTCCCGTGGCGCGGCTGGAAAGGCTCATCTGCTCCTCGATCACGACGCGCAGATTCTGCATGAGATGGAACCGGTCAGCCACCTGACGCGCTTGCAGCGTTCCTTCGCGGACAGCTTGCGCGTAAAGCCCGCATCGGTCTCGGCTCACGATCTCGACAGAAGGGTGCCGCTCCAGCCATTGCGCGGCACTCGCCACGCTCCGGTCGTCAAGGATATCGACAACTGAACGGCGCTCCAGGTCGACGATCACCGTGCCGTAGCGCCAGGATCGCCGCCAGCTCCCTATGCCAACGACCCGGATCGTGGCGTCGCAACGCGCGAGCGCGGCATCGCTGACAGCCATGCCGCCGAGCCTTCGCATCAAGTGCTCGCCAGGACGACCGCCGGCACTGTGGCCGAGCAGACTGACAATCTCTGAGACCCTCGTTGTCCTGCGCGCATAAGGGGGAGCATTCGTCGGAAGTCGATCGGTAAACGTTTGTCGTTGACAGTTCTGGTGTGCGCACCGCCAGCGGCTCAACCGAAGCTTAACCGTTACTGCCTTTCCTTGGACCAGCCATGCCGATTTCGAGTCCTCCGGCCGCAATCAGGGCAAATGCCGAACCCTGGACAGGCAGCGGAAACAACCCAACTGTCATCAGGCAGTGGGCGCGACACCCAGGACTTTTGCACCTGGGCCGGGCGACCATTTCGTGTTCGTGTGCATCCCCGCCCATAGCGGCATCATGTCTAACGGTGAGTGAACCACAATTTGAGGAAGAACCTGATTAAGTGCAAAACGACAGGACCTTCGCCATGACACATCATTCGATCACAAACGAGATCGGCAAGCTTTCGAAGCATCGGATGTGGGCCGGAAATCTCAAGCCGCCAACACGCGCCACGCAAAGGGGCGCATCGTTTGTTGCGATCGCCGGCCGTGAAATGCTCCAAAGCCTGCGGCTGTCTGTGCTTACTCGAGAATCTTGGGGACCAGGAAGAAGTTGCGCTCACTGAGAGGAGCATTCGCCACGATCTCTTCGGCATGATTGCTTTCGGTCACGACGTCCTGGCGCATTTTCATGGTTGTTGGCACAACCGAGGTCATCGGAGGGATGCCTTCGACATCAACCTCCAAAAGTTGCTCGATGAAGGTCAGAATTTCGTTCAGCTCGCCACACATTTTTTCAGCCTCGTCTTCGCTGAGTGCGAGACGGGCAAGGCGGGCAATACCTCTAATGGTCGCGATATCTATCGACATAGGCTCCGTCCGATTTAATGGCTTCCGTCGCTTGCGCAAGATTTTGCCGATCTGAGCCTTCTGCCGCTCACACTGACTGCCTACCAGAAATCTGGCAAGTCAATCTCGACGGCCCGCTGCATTCCGTTCGCTATACGCATCAGTGCCTGATCCGGCCGAACGAATGGCGCCGTATTGGAGGTGAGTTCAATTTGCACTGAGATTTGCGAAAATTCTCCAAGGCGGCACTTGAAGCCGGATTTCACAAATACCAGATTATTTGCCGCCAGCCGCTGACAACAGGGCTGGCAATGCTGGAAGCGCCGTCTTTCGGCGCTCCATATCCATGTTGCTTTCAGGAGGATATGGCTATGGCAACATCTTACGACTACACGCCTCTCTTCCGATCGAGCGTTGGCTTCGACCGGCTCTTCAATCTTCTGGAAAACGCCCAGCGCGACCGTTCGACCAGCGATTGGCCGCCCTATGACATTGTCAAGACGGGTGACGACAGCTACCGCATCTCGATTGCGGTTGCCGGCTTCGCCGAAGGCGACCTGGACCTAACGTTCCAGACCAATCTTCTCACCGTTATTGGCAAGAAGCAGGATTCTGCGTCCGAAGCCTATCTGCACCGAGGCATCGCCCACCGCCCGTTCGAACATCGTTTCGAGCTCGCCGACCATGTCACGGTGCGTGGAGCGGGACTGAGCAATGGTCTGCTGACCATCGATCTCGTCCGGGAAATTCCGGAGGCATTGAAACCGCGCAAGGTCAGTATTCAATGCGGTTCCGTTCTTGGAAGGTTGGACGCCGCGCCGCAGATCGAAGCCCAGAGCGCGGCGTAAACGAAAACATCGGATGGGCGCCGTTCGATGGCGCCCATGGACACACCGGGTTGGAAAGGAGAGAGTTATGAAACCCGATATGTTCAAGAACCCTGTGCGAATTCTCGTCGGTCTTGGATTCCCGACGGAAGTGAGAAGCGTGATGGACGCTTACCGACATCTGGTCGAGTGGCCGATATCGCTCAGGGATGGTCCGCATTCGGTTGCGCTCAAGGCATGCCGTGCTGCCTTGTGCGGCGAGATCGAAGCTGAGACCGCACGCGGCTTGTTTGCCGCCTTTGCGGAAAAACACGATCTGCTGGCGCCGGAAACTGACCTCGTCATGGCGTCTCATGCCAGGTGGAGTCGGGATCCACACGTAAGCTGAGGTGAACCGATGATGGACCATATGTTTAAGCAGATTGCCGCAACTGCCGTGAACATCGGACCGGAAGTTCTAGCATCTCACTGGTCGCCGTTTCGACGTCCAATGGATGTGGTGAAGGCTCCTGCACTTTCTGTCGATGATAAACGGGCCATTCTTGCCGCGTGGGCTTCGGACTTTTACGCGATAGATTCGAAGCCAGCTCTCCGTCATATGCCAGGAACGCCTGAGCCGGTTTCAATCGATGAGGTTCGGTCTGCCCTGCGAGAGCTCGATTCGCGGTACGATATCTGACGGAGTTGCCAGCTTTCCGACGGGCGGTTCTCATATGAGGCGGCCCGTCAAACATATACGGACTGGGAATTCAGTTCCCATCGAAAGAATGCCTTCTTCAGACGGCACGGTGCCAGCTTTCGCTTTTCATTAATGTTCCGGCGGCCGCTTTTAGGCCTGGAGGAGCGGTAGGCGGTGGTGCGGTTGAGGCATCTTCTCCTGGCTGATGGTCTCGCCTTGGCTGCTTCAATTCGCGGCGAACATGAACGCGATGTGGACCCATGTGGTCCTCGGCGTGCTCGTCACCGCCGTGTCAGCCTGGGCACTCTGGGACTATCGGCGCATGCACATGTATGATCGAGAAAAAGGAGAGTACGGCCCGCCGCTTCAGCGGCGGGCTCTTCCGGATTGGCGATGCCGATCGATGCGCCGATCGCGCAGCAACGGGGATTGAATGGTAGAGCTTGCCGGCGATATCAACGAAAACTAGGGACGGCGGCTCCTGTCGTCTACGACGGTGCAATTCAGTTTCTGTCGCTTTGCGTAGGCAATGGCGGCATCGCGGGTTGGGAAATGCAGTTCAAAGCGGCGACCTTGTCCTCATCGACTTGGCGACCAAGGGACAGCCGCCGTTTGAAGCGCCCGTAGTAACGCTCGCTGAACCGGCGATCCTTGTCCTCAGTCTCCGATTTGTTCTCGCCGCGAAGCGTAAGCACGCCATCTTCCAGCAGCACCTCGATGTTGTCTGGATCGACGCCTGGTACCTCCGCGATCAGGCGGAATTCGTTGTCATTCTCCTCGATTTCCACGTGCGGCCACGAACCATTGAAGGGCGACGTGCCACCGAGCAACGATGGCGGGCCAAAGCCGCGGAAGACTTCGTCGAAACATAGGTACGAGGGAGCGCCAAGAAGCTTGGAGCTCCCGGACTGGTGTCGACCCACTTGGGCGTCGACAAGAATAAGGTGGGGATCATGATGCCTTGCGTCAAGAGGCAGCCATACCCTCCAACCACCAGCGACGTGAAATAGTCTCATGAATTCATGCCGGTAGCACTCGATAGGCTAGAGTGCTAAAAATTTTCTGATCCCCTCTTGAAACTCGAAAAGACAAAAACCAGATCGATTTGCGCGCGATGCCGAAAGGGTCGGCGCCCCGCGTCGGTTCGCTTCGAATGCGGTGCGGAGGACCCGT
>Ga0209436_100496_pt1 | contig 17304 bp, 15 predicted proteins | sample AraplaF_Cvi_mTSA_FD_184263 | JGI IMG/M metagenome (GOLD analysis project Ga0209436, IMG submission 184263) | Arabidopsis root microbial communities from the University of North Carolina, USA - plate scrape MF_Cvi_mTSA (SPAdes) (version 2) | ecosystem: Host-associated > Plants > Roots > Endosphere...
TCTCGCTCAATAACTCGATGCTGATCATTGCCGGTTCGCTGGTGGGTTCCTCGGGCGCGATCCTGTCCTACATCATGTGCAAGGCGATGAACCGCTCGTTCTTCAACGTGATCCTGGGCGGCTTCGGCGGCGACGCTTCCGCGGCAGCGGCAGGCGGCGCGCAGGCGCAGCGCAACGTCAAGTCGGGCTCCTCCGACGACGCCGTGTTCCTGATGCAGAACGCCGAAACCGTGATCATCGTCCCTGGCTACGGCCTGGCGGTGGCACGCGCCCAGCACGCACTGAAGGAACTGGTGGAGAAGCTCGGCCACCACGGCGTGACGGTAAAGTACGCGATCCACCCGGTCGCAGGCCGCATGCCGGGGCATATGAACGTGCTGCTGGCGGAAGCCGAAGTGCCATATGACCAGGTATTCGAGATGGAAGACATCAACAGCGAATTCGCGCAAGCCGACGTAGTGCTGGTGCTGGGCGCGAACGACGTGGTGAACCCCGCCGCGAAAGATCCGAAGTCCCCGATCGCCGGCATGCCGATCCTCGAGGCCTACAAAGCGAAAACCATCATCGTCAACAAACGCTCGATGGCGTCCGGCTATGCAGGCCTGGACAACGAGCTGTTCTATATGGACAAGACCATGATGGTGTTCGGCGACGCCAAGAAGGTGCTGGAAGACATGGTAAAAGCCGTCGAGTAAGCCAGCCTCACTGCCCAGCCCGTGTCCCACTTGGGGTGTGACCCCAAGGTGGGACACGGGCTCTGCTGTTTTTAGCGGGCGGGTTTGGCGCGTTGGCGCTGGAATTCGTTGATTTGCGTGGCGTAGCGTTGCTGGGAGGCTTGGGTGTGCCAGCTGTTCTGCGCCTTGATCATGGCGGCGGCGCCTTCGGGTGTGCCGACGATCTGGTCGATCCGTTTCACCGTTGCCATGCCCCAGGCATTACGGGGGCAGGCAATGCCGCCCAGCATCGGCTTGCTGTTTTGCGCGATCGGTACCGTTTTCAGTGCACCGATTTCCGGTTCGGACTTGCTGGCGTATTGCAGGGCGTAGTCGTAGTCGAGCGTGTAGTCGGCGCGGCCGTGCGAGACCAGCTTCAGCACATTGCGGCCATAGTCGCCGACCGACGTCGTTTCCAGCCTTGAATTGGCGGGCCGCTTGGCCAGCAGTGCGTCGACCGCAGCGCCGTAGCTGCGGCGCTCCACGATGATGCCGCGCAAGGCGGGATCGGCCAACAACTTTTCCATATCGACTTCGCCGTGGGCGTTCAGCGGCAGCCGCGGCAAGGTGCTTTCCTGCGCGACCAGTTGCAGCGGCGGCACCAGGTTGGTGTTGACGAAGTAGGCCAGCTTGTCGCGTTCGGCGTTGCGCAGGGCGGCGACGACGCAGGCGCGTTCGCCGCGCTCGACCATCAGCCAGGTGCGCTTGGGGTTGGCGTAGATGAAGCGGTGCTCGGCCTCGGGCCAATGCGCGCTGATGTAGAGCGCGATCTGGTCGGCAATGCCCGTGGTGGGCTTGCCGTCCACCGGCATCGAGGCGGGCGGGATGTCGGGCATCAGCCAGGTCATCGTGTCGCGTGCCTGCGCGCCTGGCGCCAGCAGGGTGGCTAGCAGGACCAGGGCGGAAGCGGCGCGGGGCATCTCTTTTCCTTTAGCGGCGTCCGTACATCATCAGCTCGGCCAGCACGGCGCGGGCCGGGGCGGCGATGTCGATGGCGGCCAGGCCGAGGCCGAGCAGGGGCTGCAACGCCGATTCGTTGGCGAAGATGCGGGCCATGGTGTCGGTCAGGCGCACGGTCAGCTTGCGGTCCTGGCGGCGCTGGGTGGCGTACCCGGCGAGCGCTTGCGGGGTGGCGCCGCGTGCCAGTGCGCGCGCCAGTTCCGTGGCGTCGCGCAGGCCGAGGTTCAGGCCCTGGCCTGCCACCGGGTGCAGCGTTTGCGCGGCATTGCCGATGGCGACGCTGCGTGCGGTGCCGGTTACGCCGGCGTTCAGGCCGAGCGGGAAGGCGAGGCGGCGTGTGGCTTGTGTGAATTTGCCGAGGCGGTCGCCGAAGGTTTCACCGAGCTTGGCGAGGAAGGCTGTATCGTCCAGTGCGAGGATGGCTTGTGCGTTGCCGGGGCGTGCGCACCAGACCAGCGAATAGCCGTCGTCCTGCGGCAGCAGGGCGAGCGGGCCTTCGCTGGTGAAGCGTTCGTAGGCACGGTGCGCTACCGGTGCGCTGGTGTGGACCTGGGCGATGATGGCGGTCTGCCGGTAGTCGCGCGTTGCGGCTTTGTCGGCCTGCTCGCCGAACAGACCGCCTTCGGCTTGCACCACGACGGCGGCACGCAGCACGCGCGGGCCTTCGCCGTCGCGTTCGAGGTGCAGGGTGACGCTGTCTGCCGCTTCGTCGCTGCCGGTGACGCGCACCGGGCGCAGTGCAGTGATGCCGACGCGATTGCAGACATTGCCCAGCGCTTCGACAATGGCGCCGTAGCGCGTGACGTAGCCCAGCGCGGGCAGCTGGTGTTCGTCGCGCGTGATCATGCTGCGGCCGAACTGCCCGCGGCGCGAGACGTGGATTTCGTGAATGGCGGTAGCGTGGACCGGCCAGGCGCCGATCTGCTCGAGGATCTGGCGGCTACCGTAGGACAGGGCCAGCGTGCGCGGGTCGCGCATGGCCTGTTCGAGCGGCTTGGCGTCGACCAGCACGATGCGCGCCGCGTTCACGCCGCGTTTGACCAGCAGTGCCGCCAGCGCCATGCCGGCCGGGCCGGCGCCGCAAATGGCGATATCGTAATCAATCATTTCATCAAGGCTTCAATCTCGGCCACCGTCTTGGGCGCGCCGCCCGTCAACAGCTGATAGCCGCCATCGCGCACGATTACGTCGTCTTCGATGCGGATGCCGATGTTCCAGTATTTTTCCGGTACGCCGTCGGCCGGGCGCACGTAGATGCCCGGTTCCACCGTCATTGCCATGCCGGGCTGCAGCAGGCGCGAGGGCTTGTCTTCGCGTGCGACGTCGCGGTACAGGCCGACGTCGTGCACGTCCATGCCGATCCAGTGGCCGGTGCCGTGCATGTAGAACTGCGAGTATTTTTTCTCGGCCAGCACTTCGTCCAGCGTGCCTTGCAGCAGGCCGAAGTCCAGCATCCCTTGCGCCAGCACCCGCACGGCGGCGTCGTGGGCGTCGTGGTATTTGCGGCCCGGCTTGATGGCGTCGAAAGCGGCTTGCTGCGCGGCCAGCACCAGTTCGTACAGCTCGCGCTGGGCAGGGCTGAAGCGGCCGTTGACGGGGAAGGTGCGGGTGATGTCGGAGGCGTAGCCATCGAGCTCGCAGCCGGCGTCGATCAGCACCAGCTCGCCGTCCCGGGTGCGGCGGTTGTTGGCGTTGTAGTGCAGGACGCAGGCATTGGGGCCGGAGGCCACGATCGGCGTGTAGGCCGGGAACTGGGCGCCGTGGCGGCGGAATTCATGCAGCAGTTCGGCTTCCAGCTCGTACTCGAAGACGCCGGCGCCGCGCGCGCCGGCAAAGCGCATGGCGCGGGCGTGGGCGCCTGCCGAAATCTCGCCGGCGCGCAGCATGATGGCGCTTTCGTGTGCGTCCTTGAACAGGCGCATTTCGTCGACCAGTGGCGGCAGGTCGCGCAGCACGGGCGGTGCGGTGGTGCCGCTGCGTGCGAGCTTGCGCACGCCGTCGAACCAGCGCCGCTGCTGCTCTTCGCCGCCGCGCGCCAGCGGGGCGTATAGGGCGCTGGCGTTAGACAGCAGGCGCACCATGTGTTCATCGAGTACGTCGATCGGGAAGGCGGCGTCGAAGCCGAAGGCCTCGCGCGCGGCGTCGGGGCCGTAGCGGTAGCCGTCCCAGATTTCGGATTCGAGGTGCTTTTCGCGGCAAAACAGCAGTGCCTGCGTGGCGGCGTTGCCGCGCGGCGCCACCAGCACCAGCACCGCTTCCGGCTCGGTGAAGCCGGTCAGGTAATAGAAGGAGCTGTCGTGGCGGTAAGGGTATTCGGTGTCGGCATTGCGCGCCACTTCGGGCGCGGTGCCGATGACCGCGACGCTGCCCGCTTCCATCTGGGCCAGCAGGCGCGCGCGGCGGTCGGGATAGGGTTTCATGCGTTCAGCTCTTCCAGTTGGCGCACCGTGCCGACGTTGACCCACTCGTCCTGGTAGATCTCGCCGCCGATGCGGCCCTGGTCGGCGAATTCGAACAGCAGCTTGCCCAGGCCTGCCTTCTGGCCCGGCGTGATGCTGGCGAACATTTCGGGACGGTACACGCCGATGTTGGCGAAGTTCCACTTCGGCGAGCCCTGGCCGGAGATGGTGTACAGGTTCAGCGCGAAGTCGCCTTCCGGATTGTGCCAGGGGTTGGGCGTCAGCCAGATCCAGGCGATGTCGCGCACGTGGGCGGGATAGGGATCGCCGCGGTGGTCCTTGTCCTTCAGCACGTCCAGCGCTTCGGAGAAATCGAAGTGCGGGCAGTAGATGTCGCCCGACAGCACCAGGAACGGTTCATCGCCCAGCAGGTGCAGCGCATGGGCGATGCCGCCTGCCGTTTCCAGCGCTTCCGCTTCCGGCGAGTACTGGATCCTGGCGCCGAACTGCGCGCCGTCGCCCAGCGCCTCCTCGATCATGTGGCCAAGGTGGGCGTGGTTGATCACGATCTCCGTAATCCCGGCGCGCACCAGGTTCAGGATGTGCCACACGATCAGCGGGCGGCCGCGCACTTTCAGCAGCGGCTTGGGGCAGGTGTCGGTCAGGGGCCGCATGCGTTCGCCGCGTCCGGCGGCGAGGATCATGGCTTTCATGCGTCGCCCCTCAGAAGGTGTAGCCGACTTGCGGCGCGGTGCCTTCCAGCGTGTCGAGCAGCTTGATCAGCGGCTTGAGGTCGCGGTAGCGGTTGGCGGTCTTGCGCACGTATTCCATCACGGTCGGCAGGTCGCCCAGGTAGTGCGGCTTGCCGTCGCGGTAGTTCAGGCGGCAGAAGATGCCGAGGATCTTCAGGTGGCGCTGCAAGGCCATGTACTCGAAGTCCTTGTAGAACTCATCGAAGTCCTTCTTCACCGGCAGGCCGGCGCTGCGCGCGTGCTGCCAGTAGCGGATCAGCCAGTCCAGCACCAGTTCCTCGTCCCACGACACATAGGCGTCGCGCAGCAGCGAGGCGGCGTCGTAGGTGATCGGGCCCCATACCGCATCCTGGAAGTCGAGGATGCCGGGGTTGCCCTCGTCCATCCACATCAGGTTGCGCGAGTGGTAGTCGCGGTGCATGGTGACCTGGGGCTGGGCCAGGCAGTTGGCCAGGATCGCCTCGAACACCTTGTCCAGGTCCTGCTGCTGTTTCTCCGTCAGGGTGGTGGCCAGGTGCTTGCCGATGTACCACTCGGGGAAGATATTCAGTTCGCGCAGCATGAAGGCGCGGTCGAATTCCGGCAGCACGCCCGGCTGGCTGGCCTGCTGGATCTTGACCAGGGAGGACAGCGCTTCGGCATACAGGGTGGCGGCGGAATCGTGGTTCAGCGCCTGCAGGTAAGTGGTGGTGCCCAGGTCGGACAGCAGCAGGAAGCCCTGCGCGATGTTTTCGGCGGCGATCCTGGGCACCGAAACGCCGGCCGCTTCCAGCAGGCCCTGGACTTTGACGAAAGCGGGCACGTTTTCGCGTTGCGGCGGCGCGTCCATGGCGACCAGGGTGGCGCCGTGCACGGCGCGGTGCGTGGGCAGCACGTCAACGCGGAAATAGCGGCGGAAGCTGGCGTCCTCGGAGGCCGGGCGCGCCGATGCGGCGTCCACCAGGCCGGTGCCTTGCAGCCATTCGGTAAGCTCGGCAAGGCGTGGATCGGCGGCTGGGGATGGTGAATTAGACAATAAAGACATTAAAGCAGCCTGCGAAATCCAGTGAGTGGTAAAGATTCCCATATAATAAGGGATTCACATTAAAAAATCGCCTTTATGGTGTTTCACGCGCCCCACCCATGACCCGGTTCCTGGCACCCCCCAACTCCAAGCGCTGGGCGTTCGCCTTGACCGCCATTGCCGCCGCCACTGCGGCGATGCCCGCCCATGCACAGCCGCGTGCCGCGGCCAAACGCCCGCCGCACGTGGAAGACAAGAATGCTCCCACCACCGTGCGCGCCGAAGACATGTCCGGCCGCCCGGAGCGCGACCTGCGCCTGCTGCGCGACGTGGAAGTCGTGCACGACAAGACGCGCGTGACCGCCGATAGCGCCAGCTTCCAGCAGGTGGAGCAGGAACTGGAGGCCAAGGGCAATGTGCGCCTGTGGCGCTTCGGCGACTATTACACGGCTGATGAACTGAAGCTGAACCTGGAAACGGCGCGCGGCTACGCGCTGCAGCCGACCTACCAGCTTGAAGCCAATAATGCCCAGGGCAAGGCGCAGCGCATCAACTTCCTGAACGAGGACGAAGCGCAGGTGGTGGAGGGCACTTACAGCACCTGCCAGGGTCCGAATCCGGACTGGTATGTGAAGGCCCGTTCGCTCAACCTGGACCAGGGGCGCGACGTCGGCACGGCCGGCGCCACCCTGATCTACTTCAAGGACGTGCCGATCCTGGGCACGCCGGCCATGTCGTTTTCGCTGTCGGGCGCGCGCCGCTCCGGCTGGCTGCCGCCAACGCCGTCCTACTCCTCGCGCGGCGGGGCCGAACTGGTGCTGCCGTATTACTTCAATATCGCCCCCAACCGCGACCTGACGCTGTACCCGCGCTATATTTCGCGCCGCGGCCTGCAACTGGGGGGCGTGGCCCGCTATATCGGCGAGACCGACGCCGGCAACTACTACGAGGGCAGGACCCTGCTCGAGTACCTGCCGAACGACAAAGAGGCCCATCGCGACCGCTGGCAGTTCCACAGCACGCATACCCAGGCCCTGGCCAAGGACTGGACCTACGGCTGGAACCTGCGCGGCGCCTCGGACGACAACTATCCGAACGACTTTTCCAAGACTGTGTCGTCCTCGGCCGAACGCCAGCTGCTCAAGGAGCTGCGCACCGACTACGGTGGCGAATTCTGGAGCCTGACCGCCCGCGCCCAGAAGTACCATGTGCTGCAGGACCCGGACCTGCCCGTGTCGCGCCCTTACGACCGCCTGCCGGCCATCAACCTGCACGCGGCGCAATACGACGTCGGCGGTTTCGACTGGCAGATCGATTCGGAATTGACCCGCTTCTGGCACCCGGACCTGATCAAGGGCAACCGCCTGGTGGCCGTGCCCCAGGTCAGCTACCCGATCATCGGCGCCTCGTACTTCGTGACGCCGAAAGTGATGCTCAACGCCAGCGCCTACCAGCTGGACGCCTTTGGCAGCGATCCATCGCGCTCGCTGCAGCGCGCGGTGCCGACTTTTTCGCTCGACTCGGGCCTGGTGTTCGAGCGCGACGCCAAGTTCGGCGGCAAGAAGTTGACACAGACTCTGGAGCCGCGCCTGTTCTACGTCTACACGCCGTATCGCAAGCAGGACGAGTTCCCGAACTTCGACACCGCGCCGGCCACCTTCAATTTCTCGCAGATCTTCAGCGAGAACCGCTTCGTTGGCTCCGACCGCATCGGCGACGCCAACCAGGTGACGGCAGCGGTGGTGTCGCGCTTCCTGGAATCGAGTGGCGCGGAGCGCCTGCGCCTGGCGTTTGGCCAGCGCTTCTACTTCGCCGACCAGCGCGTGCAGATCGACAATTCCACGCCGGTCAACAGCAGCCGCTCCGACATGCTGCTGGCGGCGACCGGCCGCATCTCCAATTCCTGGGGCATCGACAGCCTGGTGCAGTACAACCCGAGCACCAGCAAGGTCACCACCTCGAATATGACGCTGCAGTACACGCCGGGCATCTACAAGGTGATCAACGCCGGCTACCGCTATGAGCGCAACAATTTCAAGAATGCCGACCTGTCGACCCAATGGCCGCTGACGGACAAGTGGTTCGGCGTGGGCCGCGTGTCATACTCGCTGCGCGAACACAAGATGCTGGAAAGCGTGGTGGGGCTGGAATACAACTGCGATTGCTGGGTATTCCGCATGGGCGCGCAGCGCTTCGTCACCACTGCCAAGAAAACGTCGACCCAGTTCTTCTTCCAGCTGGAGTTGAACGGCTTGTCCAAGCTCGGTTTCGGCAACCCGCTGGAGGTGCTGAAGAACAGCATCCCTGGCTATCGCCGCGTCAATGAAGGCGTGCGTTAAGCTTTCGATTTCCTCAACACTGATACATGAGCGTTTCAGATATGCACCCGATCAAATTAGCTGCTGCCCTGCTGTGTGCTTCACTCGCCGTCCCGGCCCTGGCGCAAGACGCCAAGACTGCCAAGCCGGCAGCTCCGGCTGCAACGGCTGCCGCCAAGGCGGCGCCATCGAAGGGCTTCACGCCGCCGGGCCAGTCGGCCAACACGCCGATCGACGCCATCGCCGTCATCGTCAACGATGAAGTGATCACCCAGCGCGAACTGAACGAACGCGTCGCCACCATCGTGGCCCGCATGCAGCAGCAGAAACTGGCCCTGCCTGACGCGGCCGAACTGCGCAAGCAGGTGCTCGAGCGCATGATCGTGGAACGCGCCCAGCTGCAGCTGGCCAAGGAAATGGGCGTGCGCGTGGACGACAATATGCTCGACCGCGCCATCGCCCGCATCGCCGAACAGCAGAAGATGACGGTGCAGCAGCTGCGCAACCAGATGGAAAAAGAGGGCACCACCTTCGCTTCCTTCCGCGAAGAGATCCGCGAGGAGATCATCATGCAGCGCCTGCGCGAGTATGAGGTCGACAACAAGATCACCATCGGCGAGGCGGAAGTGGACAGCTTCATCGCCGCCGAAAAAGCGGCAGCATCCGAGCAGTTCGAGCTGAATATCTCGCAGATCATGGTGCGCATCCCGGAAAACGCTTCGCCGGACGTGATCGCCCAGCGCCAGAAGCGTGCCGAGGAAGTGCTGCGCCAGCTGCGCACCGGCGCCGACTTTGCCAAGATGGCCGCCACCTATTCCGACGCTTCCGACGCGCTGCAGGGCGGCGCCGTGGGCTGGCGCCCGGGCAGTGCGCTGCCGCCGCTCTTCGCCGATGCGCTGAACAAGCTGAAGCCGGGCCAGAACACCCCGATCATCAAGAGCGCAGCCGGCTTCCACATCCTGAAGCTGGTCGACAAGCGCAGCATGGCCGATGCCGCGGCGCAGGAAACCGTGCAGCAGACCCACGCCCGCCACATCCTGCTGAAAGTGACGCCGACCATGAGCGCGGCCGACGCCAAGCGCAAGCTGCTGGAGCTGAAGGAGCGCCTGGACAACAAGGCGGCCAAGTTCGAGGAACTGGCGCGCCTGTTCTCCAACGACTCCAGCGCCAACAAGGGCGGCGACATGGGCTGGCTGTACCCGGGTGACACCGTGCCGGAATTCGAGCAGGCCATGAACGGCCTGAAGGTCGGCCAGGTGTCCGAGCCGGTGGAAACCTCCTTCGGCTACCACCTGATCGAAGTGCTGGAGCGTAAGACCGACGACGTCTCGAAAGAGAAGCAGCGCGCCGCCGCCCGCAACGCCCTGCGCGAGCGCAAGCTGGTGGAAGCGGTGGAAGACTGGCAGCGCCAGGTACGCGACCGCGCCTACGTCGAATTCCGCGACGAATCGCTGAAATAAGCAGGCGGGCTACACCATGAGCGCCAACCTGCAAGCACGGCGCCCAGGTGTGCGCCCAGTCATTGCGATCACCACCGGCGAACCGGCCGGCATCGGGCCGGAAATCGCCATCCGCGCGGCATGGGCCATGCGGCACCGGGTCAACGCGGTGCTGGTGGGCGATGCTGCCTTCCTGGCCATGACCGCTTCGGCCATCGATCCCGAGATCCGCATCAGCGCCGTCACCACCATGGCGGCGCGCAACGCCGGCCTGCCGCACTTTGGCGCCGACCGCCTGTGCGCGCTGGACATCCCGCTCGGCGCCCACGTGCAGCCCGGTGTGCTGGACAAGGAAAACGGCCGCTATGTGCTGGCCACGCTGGACGCCGCCATTGAAGGCATTGCTGCCGGCTGGTTCGAAGCGGTGGCCACGGCGCCGGTGCAGAAATCCACCATCAACGACGCCGGCGTGCCGTTCTCCGGCCACACCGAATACTTCGCCGAGCAGACCGGCACCGCGCGCGTGGTGATGATGCTGGCCGGCGACGCCGGCGGCTACCCGCTGCGCGTGGCCCTGGCCACCACCCACCTGCCGCTGAAAGACGTCAGCGCCGCGCTCACGCAAGAGAGCCTGGCGCAGACGCTGGACATCATCCAGGCCGACCTGCGCAGCAAGTTCGGCATCGCCGCCCCGCGCATCCTGGTGGCGGGCCTGAACCCGCACGCCGGCGAAAACGGCTACCTGGGCCGCGAGGAAATCGACACCATCACGCCGGCGCTGGAAGCGGCGCGCGCGCGCGGCATCGATGCGCGCGGCCCGTATCCGGCCGACACGCTGTTCCAGCCGAAATACCTGAAAGACGCCGACTGCGTGCTGGCCATGTACCACGACCAGGGCTTGCCGGTGCTGAAGTACGCCACCTTCGGCGACGGCGTCAACATCACGCTCGGCCTGCCGCTGATCCGCACCTCGGTCGACCACGGCACCGCGCTCGACCTGGCCGCGCAAGGCCTGGGGCGGGCCGACTGCTCCAGCATGCAGGCCGCGCTGGAGGCGGCGCTGCAGATGGCGCAGGCCGGCCAATAAGTAGAAAGAACAACATGAAACACATTGCCCGCAAACGCTTCGGCCAGAACTTCCTGCAGGACGACCGCGTCCTCGGCGACATCATCGACTCCATCGCGCCGGCCGCCGGCGACACCATGGTGGAAATCGGCCCCGGCCTGGCCGCCATGACCGACCTGCTGCTCAAATCGCTGCCGCACATGCACGTGGTGGAGCTGGACCGCGACCTGGTGGCGCGCCTGGAAAAGCGCTACCCGCGTGAAAAGCTGACCATCCACGCCGGCGACGCGCTGAAGTTCGATTTCGGCTATATCCCGGTACCGGAAGGGAAGAAGCTGCGCGTGGTGGGCAACCTGCCGTACAACATCTCCTCGCCGCTGCTGTTCCACCTGGCCGAATTCGCGCCGATCGTGCAGGACCAGCATTTCATGCTGCAGAAGGAAGTGGTGGAGCGCATGGTGGCCGAGCCGGGCACCAAGGCTTACAGCCGGCTGTCGGTGATGCTGCAATGGCGCTACCGCATGGCCATGCTGTTCATCGTGCCGCCGGACGCCTTCGATCCGCCGCCGAAAGTCGATTCGGCCATCGTGCGCATGATCCCGATCGAAAAGCCGCTGGCCTGCGACCCGGCGCGGCTGGAAGCGGTGGTGCAGAAAGCCTTCTCGCAGCGGCGCAAGGTGATCCGCAACTGCGTGGCCGGCATGTTCACCGAAGAGCAACTGGTAGCCGCCGGCATCAACCCGCAAGACCGCCCGGAAGCGGTGCCGGTGGAAGCCTACGTCGCGCTCGCGAACCTGCCGGTTTAAAAGTCGGGGTCAGCTCCGGCAATCGGACATTTGCTAAAGGCAAATGTCCGATTGCCGGAGCTGACCCCGACTTTTATCTTGTGATCCGTTCCAGCACCTGGTCTGCCACGCGCTCCCAAGTGAAGGACCGGGCGTAGGCCAGGCTGTAGGCGCTGACGCGGCGCCAGTAGGCCGGCTCTTCGAATTTCAGGATTTCTGCCTGCCAGGCGGCGGCGTCCAGGTGCGCCGGGTAGCGCGGGTGGTCCTTGGCCCAGATCTTGATGCTGTCGAGTTCGTGGGTCAGCACGGGGATGCCGGCGGCCATCCCTTCCAGGATCGTCAGGCCGAAACTCTCCAGGTCGGTCGGGTGCAGCAACAGGAAGGCTTGGCGCAAGATGCCGACCACTTCCTCCTGGCGCTTGCGGCCATGGAAGGTCATGCTGGGCGAGTTGCCATACTTGGCCAGCAGGCCGGCTTGCAGCGGGCCGTCGCCTACGATGTCGAGGTGGTAGCCGCGCTGGGCCAGGCCGCTTTGCATGAAGAAGTCGGCCAGCCAGTCCACGTTCTTGCTGCCATCGAGGCGGCCGATGTAAAGCAGGCGCTTGTCGCTCGGATAGGCCGGCTGGGTGGGCGGGAAAAAGCCGTCGTCCACGCCGAGCGGCAGCGATTCGATGTCCAGTCCCCATTTGCGCTTGGTGCGGGCGGCCGAGCGGTAGCCGAGGTAAAACACGTCCTGGTGCGGCACCTGCCGGTAGAAGCCGCGCATCGAAACGCCGGGCAGGAAGTGGCGGAAACGCGCGCGCAGCGCCGGATAGCGCCTGGACAGCAGGTAGGCGTCGGCTTCATAGAACGTCACGACGTAATCGTAGCGCGACAGGTCCGGGCCGGATTGCTTGAGCGCCCGGAAGAAACTGTAGCTCTCGATCTTGAAGCGGCTGGTCATCAGGAGCTTGCTGAGCACGCGGTTCAGCTTGGAGTCGCGCGCGATAAACGGCAAGGTGAGCAGCTCGAAGCCGTCCGGGTCGATCAGGCGCTTGTGGCCGCTGCCCGGGTCGCCGCTGAGCAGGGTGATCTGCGCCTTGTCCTTCAGGCGCTGGCAGAACTGGCTGACCACCGTTTCCGTGCCGCCGATGTAGGCGGCTACGGTCGGGCAAATGAACAGCAGGTGGGGTTTTTCTTTATTCAAGCGTGCCTGCCTTTGAGTTGCGCGGTATACAGCAGGGCGCCTTGCAGGCCGATGAACAGCATGACCCAGGCGCGGCTGACGGAGCCCATGAACACGGTATTGGTAAAGCTGCACAGCACCAGGATCAGGGCGAACGCGAAGACGATGCGGCCCTCGAAGGACTGGCGCTGGCGCCAGCCGCTGAGCAGCAGGGCCGCATACAGCCAGAGCAAGGCGAGCAGGCCGAAGACGCCGTAAAACGAAGCGAAGAACAGGAAGGCATTGTGCGGCTCGACAAAGGCCTTGGCTTCGTCGGCCGTGGCCCGGCTGGCCCAGGCGGCTTCGAAACCGGCCTGGCCGCCGCCCACCAGCGGATGGTCACGGAACACGCCCCAGGCAGTCTTCCACATTTCGGCACGATAGCCCAGCGAGGTGTGCGTGACGTTCTGCTGCAGCAGCTGCATGTCGCTGGCGGCGTCCCTGATCCTTTTCTGCACCGTGGGGGCCATCAGCAGCGCCGCGCCGGCGATCACGCACAGCAGGGCGGCCTTGGCCCGGTTTTGCCTGGCAAACAGGTTGGTGATGATGAAGGGGAGCAGGGCCAGCACCACCCACATGCCGGTGCGGCCCATGCCGGAAGTCAGGCCGACGAAAAACAGGGCCATGCCGGCGGCATACACTGCCCGGATGCCCTTGCTGCCTTCATATTTGAAAAGAATCGAGAGCAGGACCACGCCAATGGCAAGGAACTGGGAGTACAGGATGTAATTGGCAATCAGGGACGGCGGGTCGAGCGGCCACCAGCCCTTGTATGGCAGTTGCGCGTAGCAGAAGCCGACGAAAGTCCCCAGCAGCAGCGCGCGGATCCAGGACAGGATGGGCATCTGGCTGGCAGCCAGGAAGGTCATCAGGGCAATGATCCAGTAGTAGCTGTTCTCGAGATTGGCCAGCGGCTTGTGGCTGCTGGCGGGGTGAATCAGCAGCGACATCACCGGCAGCGCCGCCAGGATCAGCGCCGGCCAGGTCCACGGCAGGCTGCGCCACTCGCGCACCGCCTTGCTGAAGCCGCCGCCCGCGGCAAACAGCATGAAGGCGATGCCCAGCAGGATGAACAGGAATGCCTTGGACAGGGGGAGAAAGAAAAATGCCGCCGCATAGGCTGTTTGGGTCGCATTCAGCAGTTTTACCGGTTGGCCCTGGTAGCCCGTTGGTGTCATAGGTGTTTTCCGGCGATGCCGCTTGGGTCTTGAAACAGTAGGCGACTATAGCTTACAAACGGCGAGCCCATCAAGACTGGCACGGTGCAGGCACAGCTCAGGCGCGGTGCGCGCCGGGCAAAAAAAAACCCGCTCAGGGAGCGGGCTGAATCCATTTCTGTTAAGAAGTGGAGGAGACAGGAGTAATTATGCTGCGTCGCGGCATATCTTTCCAATTTATTTTTGGAATTCCAGTCATTCCTCCTGTTTATATCACTGGCAAACCACTTTCACATCGGTGCGGTCGCCGTCACCCATCACGCCGCTGCCGTTTTCCACGGTGCAGGCCTGGCCGGCCGGCTGGGTCAGGATCGTGATACCGTAAGCGGTGCCGACTGGAAGTGCGCTTGGCAGGCTGAAGCTGGTGGCGCCCTTGGCCACCGTGATGCGGCCGCTTTCGCTGCCGTTGACCAGCACCAGGCCGTCGGCCGTCAAACCTTGCACGGTGCCGCTCACAGTATAGGTTCTGGTGAGGCAGCTGATCTGGATGTTGATGCTGGTGGTGTGGCCGGCCGAGCCGTGCTCGGTGCCGCCCAGGAAGTCGCAAGCCATGTGCTGCGGCTGCTGCAGGATGCTGACCTTGTACTCGGTGCCGTAGCCAATGCTGTTCGGGAAGCTGAAGCTGGTGGCGCCGGACGCCACGTCCAGCGTGTCGCCGCCGTTGTTTTGCAGCTTCAGGCCGCTATTGCTCAGGCCGGAAATCGTGCCGCCAATGACGAAACTGGCTTTGCCGCCGCAGGCGGCCAGGGCGGCTGCGGCCAGCAGGGCCGCGCCAAGGAGTTTTGCTTTCATCGGGATTCTTTCTTAGCTGCAGGTTACAGTCACATAATCAACCGGCTTGACAGGCATGACGCCGGCGCCCAGGCCGTTGTCGCCGCCGCCCACGGTGCATTTCTGGCCGGCCGGCTGGGTCAGCACGGTCACGCCGTACACGCTGCCGTTGCCGATCGGGGTCGGGAATTGCCAAGTGCCGTCGGCGGCCACGCTCAGGGTCTGCGAACCGTTGGCCAGCACCAGGCCGGTGCCGGTGCCGTTCAGGCCCTTGACGCTGCCGCCCAGGGTGAAGGCGTCGGCGCTGCAGGTCACCGTGGTCTGCAGGTAGGTGTAGTAGTTGATCTTGCCGGTATTGTTGGCCAGCTTGCAGGTCACGTTGGCCGGGGTGGCCTTGATCGTGACGTTAAACGCGGCATCCTGCGCCATCAGGGTCTTGAAGGAATAGTTGGCGTTGCCGGCGGTATTGATTTCCAGGTCGTCGCCGCCATTGTTCTGCAGCACCAGGCCGGCGCGGTCCAGGCCGATGACCTGGACGCCCAGCGCGATGCTGCCATTTCCCTTGCCGCCGCAGGCGGCCAGTCCAGCGACGCACAGCAGCGCGGCGGCAGCAGACAGATACTTACTCTTCATTCCACGTTCTCCAGTCGGTTTCGCGCCACGCGCGGACAAATCGGCGCCTATTTTAGTGCATTTGCACCTTCTTTAGCCGTTTTGACCAGCTTTTCCCTTGTAACAGCTTGCAACCGCGGCGCGGTACAATGCGCCCATGAAGCCGAAAGCCATCCTGTTCGACCTGGACGACACCTTGTGGCCGATCGCGCCTGTGATTGCCGAAGCGGAGCTGACGCTGCATGCCTGGCTGGCGGCCCATGCGCCGAAGGTGGCGGCGCAGTGGTCGATCGAGGCCTTGCGCGCGCACCGCGCCGAACTGGCGGCGGCCCAACCCGAGCTGCTGATCGACCTCGGCCAGCTGCGCCGCGCCAGCCTGCAGGCGGCGTTTGCCGCGGCCGGCGAGAATGCGGCCCATGTCGAAGGCGCCATGGCGCACTTCTTTGCCGCGCGCAATGCGGTCACGCCTTATGACGATGTGCTGCCCGGCTTGCTCAAGCTGCGCCAGCAGGTACAACTGGGCACGATTTCCAATGGCAATGCCGACCTGGAAGTGATCGGCCTGGCCCACCATTTCGAGGTCTCGCTGGCGGCGGCCCATTTCGGCGCAGCCAAGCCGGCACCGGACATTTTTCGCGCTGCCTGCCAGGCGCTGGGCGTGGCGCCGCAGCATGCCGTGTATGTCGGCGACGACCTGGCGCTCGACGTGGCGGGGGCGCAGGCGGCCGGCCTGCGCGCGGTGTGGATGAACCGGCGCGGCGCGGCACTGCCGGATGGCGCGCCACAGCCCGATGCAATTTGCGCCACGCTTGACGAACTGCTTGCGTGGCTGGAACAACAGTTGGCAGAATAGACGTATGCATCTCGATATCCGTGCCCAAACCCTGCTCAAAGCCCTGGTCGAGCGTTACATCGCCGATGGCCAGCCGGTGGGCTCGCGCGCCTTGTCCAAGATTTCCGGGCTGGAACTGTCGCCGGCCACCATCCGCAACATCATGGCCGACCTGGAGGAGCAGGGCTATGTGGCCAGCCCGCATACTTCGGCGGGCCGGGTGCCGACCCCGCGCGGCTACCGCATCTTTGTCGACACCTTGCTGACGGTGCAGCACATCGACGAGCGCGCGGTGCAGGCCGGCTTGCAGGTGGCCTCGCCGCAGCCGCAAAAGCTGATTGCCAATGCGGCGCAGATGCTGTCCTCGCTGACCCAGTTTGCCGGGGTGGTGGTGGCGCCGCGCCACGAGTCGGTGTTCCAGCAGATCGAGTTCCTGCGCCTGGGCGACAAGCGCGTGCTGCTGGTAATCGTGCTGCCGGGCGGCGACGTGCAAAACCGCATCCTGCTGACCGACGTCGATTACACGCCGGCCCAGCTGCAGCAGTCGGCCAATTTCATCAACCAGCATTACTCCGGGCTGTCGTTCGAGGATGTGCGCGGGCGCCTGCAGCACGAGCTGCGCCAGTTGCGCGACGATATGGGGCGCCTGATGCAGGCGGCGGTGGAGGCGGGCAGCGAGGCCATGGCCGAATCGGCCGAGGACATGGTGATCGCCGGCGAGCGCAATTTGCTGTCGGTGGCCGACCTGTCCTCGAACATGAGCTCGCTGCGCGCGATGTTCGACCTGTTCGAGCAAAAGACCGGGCTGATGCAGCTGCTGGACGTCTCGTCCAAGGCTTCCGGCGTGCAGATTTTCATCGGCGGCGAGTCGCAGCTGGTGCCGATGGATGAGATGAGCGTGGTGACCGCGCCCTATGAGGCGAACGGCAAGATCGTGGGCACGCTGGGGGTGATCGGGCCGACCCGCATGGCCTACGAGCGGGTCATCCCGATTGTCGATATCACGTCGCGGCTGCTGTCCAACGCGCTCAGCAACCACTAAAAAATAAATGGGGACGTACCCCATTTTTCGGCGAAAAATGGGGTACGTCCCCATTTATTTTTTCAGTGCTTGTGCGGGCAGTTGACCTTGGTGCAGCTGCCGTAGATCGCCAGCGCGTGCTCGGCGATCTTGAAGCCGCGCTCGGCGGCGATGCTTTGCTGGCGCTTTTCAATCTCTTCGTCGACGAATTC
>Ga0209436_100509_pt1 | contig 17000 bp, 16 predicted proteins | sample AraplaF_Cvi_mTSA_FD_184263 | JGI IMG/M metagenome (GOLD analysis project Ga0209436, IMG submission 184263) | Arabidopsis root microbial communities from the University of North Carolina, USA - plate scrape MF_Cvi_mTSA (SPAdes) (version 2) | ecosystem: Host-associated > Plants > Roots > Endosphere...
GCCTCGCAACGCGGCCCGCCGATGCGCAACACGGGGAAAAACCCCGCCATCCTGAATGACGATCAGCGCAATGCAAAGCCTGCAGCACGCTCAATGCCGAAGAAGGGTGGCTACTTCAGCGTAGCCCTAACTACGGCGCGCCATGTTGCTTCAGCACTTTAACGCTCCGCTAGATCGACGCGGGCCCAGCCGCGCTTTGCGCCGACGTAAAGGCCGATTAAAGTCGGCGAGCAACAGACCTTCGCTATGACGCCAACAAATTACCGCGTGGTCGGCAAATTCAAGAACGAAACCGCTGCCCCCCTGACGCTCCATCTTGAGATGGTTCCCGAGCAGGTGATTCTCGAGCCTGGCGATGCAGTCGAGCTTCTCGCGCGCCCCAGTGACAGTCTGCTGCCTCTTGATATAGCCGCCGTGGAAAACGGTCTCCACATCCATCCGCACAAAGTGTGGGACCCGGATTGGCATGTCAGATTCAGAGGCCAAATTATCAAGGTTAGCAATCCAACCCGTCTTTCTGACTACCGTTGAAGCCAAGTATTTGCGGTGCTTTCCCGCCATCGCAAACAACCAGTCTTCATCGGGCAGAACAGTAAGCGTCCTCTCAAGGCCCCTCTTGACGCCGGATCGACGGAGGAACTACAGCAGCTTGCTTCGGCCGATGTTGACCTCGTCGATGAACGTGTCATTTGACCAAGCCAGGCCGATGGCCTTGTCCAGGCGCTTGAGCAGAGCGTTGAGGCTCTCACCATCGCGACGCACGAGCATAGCCAGGCAGTTGCTGCCATCGGCGGCCGTGGCGACGCACTCGTGCGGCGGCAGCGCACCGATCGTGATGTCGCCGCCGTCCTCGATCAAGGCCTCGATGTAGTTCGTCCGAGGCATCGTCGCTCAGACCTTGACCTCGGCGAGCCGGTCGTTGATCTCAATGGTGTCGAAGGCCAACGGGTCCCAGGTATCGACACCGATCCATTCGACCAGGTTGTCGTGCTCGGGATCGTCAGGGTTGGTCATGGCCCGTACGAACTCCGCATAGCCCGGCACGCCTCCGCAATCCTCCGGCGGCGTTGCACAGGCACCGCCGGCACAGAACGGGAGCACGAACTCCGGAATCGGTGCGATCTTCTTCTCGACCTTGATGCGGTGGTCCCAATAGTCCCCGAAGTCGTAGACGTAGCTCAACGTCGACCGGTTCAGGGCGGTGGTCAGTCGCGTGCTCTCGCTGGTGATTGAACCAGGCTCGTCGTACATCGGATCTGGCGTGCCATAGCGCTCGCCGTCGCCAGCGACGAACTCGTGCAGATGCGAGTGGCCCCAGCCGAAGGCGGCCTGGATCACAAGGTGCAGCTTGGCCAGGGTGATTGTCTCTGGCACGAGAACGCGGCGCCAGACCTTGGGCTTGGTGCCGCGCAATTCGATGTGCAGTTGCAAGATCGCCGCTGGTGCCTTGATTCGTTGTACCTTGCTCGCCATGCTCAAGCTGCTTGTCGTTGGTCTTCGGCGAGTCGGGCGATGTTCCACGGCAGCAACTCGTCGATGCGGTTGATCGGATGGTCCGCGATGCGCCCGAACACATCGCGCAGATAGGCCTCGGGATCAATCCCGTTCAGCTTGGCGCTCTCCACGAGGCTGTAGATCGCTGCGGCGCGCTCGCCGCCGGCGTCCGAGCCCATGAACATGAAGTTCTTGCGGCCCAGACTCACCCCACGCAGCGCGCGTTCGGCGGCGTTGTTGTCGATCTCGATGCGTCCGTCGTCGCGGTAGCGCGTCAACGACTTCAGCCGCGTGAGCGTGTAGCCGATGGCGCGCGCGAGTTCCGACTTGGCAGACACCTGCCCGAGCATCCCCCTCAGCCAGGCGAACAGTTCCTGGAGCAGCGGCCCGGCTCGCGCCTGACGCTCCCGGCATCGCTCGGCGGGTGGATGACCGCGGATGTCGGCTTCGATCGCATACAGCGCACCGATGCGCCTGAGCGCTTGTTCTGCAATTGAGCCTGGCGCACGTCCTTGGCTCTCGTGCAGATCCCAGAACGGTCTGCGTGCATGCGCCCAACACGATGCCTCGATGATGTTGCCGTTTGCATAGAGCTTGGAGAAGCCGGCATACGCATCGGCCTGCAAGACACCCTTGAAGTCCTTCAGATGTGCCTGGGGATGTTCGCCCTTGCGATCGGGCGAGTAACGCAACCACGCCGCTGGCGCGTCGGTGCTTGCGGATGCGCGATCGTCGCGCACGTAGACCCAGAGCCTTCCGGTCTTGGTCTTGCCCCGTCCGGGCGAGAGCACCGCCACCGGCGTGTCGTCGGCATGGAGCTTGGGACCCGCCAGCACGTAGCGCCCGAGCGCGGCGACCAGCGGGTCCAGCAGCTTCTCACTCTGGCCGACCCAGCCAGCCATCGTCGAGCGCTCGATCAAGACGCCCTCGCGGGCGTAGATGCGGCTCTGTCGGTACAGCGGTTGGTGGTCGCAATACTTGGCGACCAGCACGTGGGCCAGCAGTCCGGGGCCCGCGATACCGCGCGCAATGGGCCTGCTCGGTGCTGGCGCCTGGAAGATGGAGTCGCACGCCATGCAGGCGAGCTTGGGGCGCACGTGGCGGATCACCTTGAAGCGCGAGGGCACGTACTCCAGTTGTTCCGAGACGTCTTGGCCGATCTGGCGCAGCCGGCCGCCACAGGCGCTGCAGCCGCAGGCCTGGCCGGCGGCGTCGCGCCGTGCGTTCGATGCCTCGGGGCGGTACACATGGTTCTCGCGTGGCAAGTGCGCGGGCAGGCTGCGATCGAAGCCTTCGTTGTTGGCGGCTTGCGCCTTCGGCATCTTCTTGCCGACTGGTGCGAGTTCATGCAGCGGCAGGCCTTCGATCAACGCGATCTGCGGGTCATCCAGCTGTTCGCTGGAGGCGCCGAACCGAGCGCGAACCTGGCGCAGCAACTGCACCTTGAGCTTGTCGACGAGCAGCTTGAGCAGGGCGACCTCGGCATCACGCGCCTGCACGACACGCAGCAGCGAGTCGACGGTGTGGGGCGCGTTGGCAGTGTTCGGCACGCCCGTTACTATGCCATCGGAGCTATGCGGAATTGACCGAGACCCGTGCGTTCAGAAGTCGAATTCTTGAGCGCGCCTCAAGCCGCGAGTGCGGGCCGATCGGTTCGCATCGGCATGCGCCAGTCGATGCCTTCGAGCAGCATCGACAGCTGTGCCGGCGTGAGCGAGATCTTGCCCGAGACAGCCTGCGGCCAGACGAATCGGCCGCGCTCCAAACGCTTGGCCAGCAGCAGCAACCCCTGGCCATCGAACCACAGCACCTTGAGCATGTCGCCGCGCCGGCCGCGGAAGACGAAGACATGACCGCAGAAGGGGTTGGCCTCCAACGCTGTCTGCACCATCGCAGACAGGCCGTTGAACCCCTTCCTCATGTCGGTGTGGCCCGCGACGATCCAGACGCGGGTGCTCGTGGGCAAGCCGATCACGCAAGCGCCTTCAGCGTCTGCAGCACGTGGCGCACGCTGGCTTCGTCGACCGCACCGCGCAATCGGACCCGCGCACCGCCGACATCGATCTCGATAGTCCCGGCAGCTTGGCGAGGCGCCGCCGCGGGTGCCGGGCATGCCACGATCGGCGCGGATTCAATGGTGACGGGCAGCAGCATTGGAGAAGGTTCTGACGGCACCGGCGTCCGGGGCTGCGCGCTCAGGTGCATCCGTCGCCATGCGAAGAGCAGGTTCGAGTTGATGCCGGCCTCCAGCGCGACGGCTGCCACCGATGCACCGGGAACCAAGCTGCGCGCGACCAGTTCGCGCTTGAACATTGGGCTGTGCTCGCGCCTGCGGCGTTTGCTAGGGGTGTCTTGATCGTTCATTGATGTGCATTAGCAGTTCTTGATGCACACGACCGCCGTGCGCACCGAACGACCAATCCTGCTCAAACCCATCAACAAGAACAGAGGGTGCTGAGACGACGCTTACGATCAGGAAGCCTGGTGGTACGAATTCAAGGACGCGTTCCACGAATTTTTCCCCGACGAGCTCGACGAGGAATGGCTCGACGGCCTGACAGCGACGCTCTACCAGATCCACATGGACCGCGACCCGCGCGACGCGGCCGCGGTGGCCTACGCGACGCTCAATTACGAAGTGCCTGGCAACAGGCCCGACGAGCCTGCGCCGCCTGCGCCGCCTGCGCCGCGACGCCCGGGACGGCCTTGAACCATCTTTCTCCGGGCGACGGCACCGTCACCGTCATCGCATCGAGGCCATTTCGCTACCAGAACCATCCATGGGACCGTCCATCGACCCACTGTTGGCGAACCAGCGAAAAATATGGGAGCGGTAGTCGCTGGTCGTCCTCATGTACAGGAACCCGGAAGCCGCGACGCCACGGTCATCGACCGGAATGCCGGCGTCCCGAAGAGCTGTCAGCTCCGCGTCGGAGGGAATGTCGAGCGGCAGCTTCAAAGTCACCGTGGCTTTGCGATGAGTGGCCTTGGCCATGTATGTTCCTCTGGGCAATCTGAGTCGCCAGTAAATCCCTGCGCCTCGCTGCGCGCAATCCTGCTTTTGTGGGAGGCCGCTGCGCCGGGGAACACATCCGAAGGGGTATCACTTCCGGCTGCGCAGCGGATGCGCAGGGCCGGAATCCCGTGTTGTGAGCTTTATCTCCACCCGAACCGACACGCCTGTCCTACATGCGCGAGCGAATTCCGGAAGGGGGGTCTGACCGCATGTCCGGCAAGAATCTGCCGACCATTCACACCCGCGAGCAGGACGACCGATGACCATCAGGGAAATTTGCGCACGGCATGGACTCCAGCTCGAAAGAGGAAGCCGGGTGCTATGCGAGGGAAGACCCGGCACGATCGTCGGGGCAAGCGGTCCGTTGCTCCGGGTGAAGTTCGATGGGAAGCAGATCAGCAGCCGCTGCGATCCGCTCGATGTGCAGGTGCTCGGGGCGGGTGTCCCGGATGTATCGGGTGGTGCGGCTCGGGGTTCTGCGGCTTCGGCGTAGCGCTATCGGATCTACGAATAGCAGTGAGTGTTTCATCACTGCCAATCCGTCGAGGATCACCGAATGTTCAAAAGGATCTCGCGCTCCAAGGCACCGGTTGGTTGACAAGTGGTTGCCTCGAGATTGCTTCCTCCCGCAGGAAAGCTGGCAGATGTATTCGTGTTGAAGCTGATGCTGTCGCTTTGGGTTTCAGACCTGTCGCGCACGTCGCGCACAGTGCGGTCCCGCTTTACAACGTATCGAGTATTGGCCGAGACACGGGTCTGATCAGGACTGACCTCTTCGAAAATAAGGTTGACCCGGCCCTCAAGATTCATTTGCCGATTCAGGAAGAAAAGGTTTGTCGTCATGATCTCGTAGTTCATCTGCTGCCTTGCAGCCGGGAAATCGTATGTGCGCTCCCCTCTTGCATTCTTGACGTATGACACGATGCGACCGCAATCGATGTACTTCTCAGGGTCACCCGCATAGCTGATGTTGATCAGACCGGATGATCGATCAAGGTTGTTGATGACGAAGAATTCCTTGCCAAGCTGAGGAACGGCTGCATCCCACACAACCTGACGAGGCTTGTTAATGACCTTGCTGTTCTCGGCATTGGCCAGCGCAGACGGCTTGATGTAGTCGACTTTCCCTGCACACCCAACGAGCGCAACAGCCATTGCGGCGGGGACCAGTATACGGATCACGATTTTTCTCCTTCCTCTTGAAATGAAGGAATGAATGTAACTCCATGTCTTCCTTGAGGTCGCGGATTTCAACTCATCGTCGTCAGCGATAGTGGGCCTCATCAACATGGACGACACCACTGGCAACTGGAAGGCGGCCTACACGCTCAGCAATGGCGACAGCGACTCGGTGGCGGGCCAAGACCGCAGGAAGAGCTAGCGTCTCACCAGGCGCGATGGTGGTCATCGGCTGCACGAAGGCGGTGTGCGAGGCCCTTGGACTGAGACAGAGCTACTTGCATTTCTGGCCTTGGGCGATTCAGCGTGATAGATGCTCCCCAGATAGGAGCGTCCTTCGGCCGGCCCGAAGCGCAGCCCCGCACCAGCACTGAAGCGAGTTGATGTCGTCGTGAGTTGACGGACGCGGTGAAAATACGCCCCGTCGAACTGCCCTACTATCGGCACCGCAACCAATTAGAACGATGCTCTCTCAACACACCCCGTTTCGCCAGCTCGCGCGCGTATATGCAGCCGTGCTGTCAATCTCCGATTCGTTGGCGAAGATCAGCCAGCAAGCCGCAATGGCCCCCTCTCCCGCTCCAACCCTGGCGCCCATACCTGTAGCCGCTGAGTCTCCGGCAGTGCGCCAACAGCTCGATGCGAACTCACGCGACCTCGCAAGCATGGCGGCGCGAGTGGAGCGCCTCGAAACGCTGGTTGGCCATCTGCGTACTCAACTCGCCAGCGACGCAAGCCGCCCCTTCCTCATCAAGAGCCGGGTGCAGGGGATGGAACCCTTCCCCTTCGAGATCCACCGCTCCGGCGATGCCTATATTTCCACACAGCTGGAGCAGACCGGCAGTTGGGAGCCACTGGAAACGGAAGTGGTGCGTCGGCTCTGCCGCGAAGGCGACTATGTCCTGGACATCGGCGGGAACATCGGCTGGTACAGCGTGGTTGCCGCCAAGACGATCGGCCCCACGGGACGCATCATGACCTTCGAGCCGGACCCCGACAACTTCAGGATCCTCTCGCGCAACCTGGAGATGATCCAGGGTGTACAGACTTTGCCGAGGCATGCCGCCGTCAGCGACGAGGAAGGCACACTGAAACTCTATATCGATCCGGAGAACCGCGGCGACCACAGAATCTTCGATGATGGGACCGAGCGTCCGTATATCAACGTGAGCACTTCGACGCTCGACGCCATGCTCGCTGACGAGCTGCGACTGCCGGATCTGGTCAAGTCCGACACGCAAGGCTCCGAGGCGCGAATTCTTCGCGGCGCGCGTGCGACCTTTGGTCGCGGCTGGCGGCCGGTGCTGGTTATGGAGTTCTGGCCATTCGGATTGACCGGCTCAGGCGACGACCCCATGGCACTGTGGAATGACCTGGTCGGCCTCGGATATCAGATGTTCGAACTCACGGAGGAACAGCCCAAGATGCACGTGCTCACCGAGCAGCGAGTGCGCGAAGGGCTTGGCAGCAGCATGTCACCAGCGTCACAGGGCTTCATCAACATCGTGGCCATTCCGCAAGGCAGCGACAGGCTCGCCTCCATCCAAGACTTGATCGCCCGTTGAGACCATGCTTAAGTCGCTTACCCCGTTTCGCCAGTTAGCCCGCCTCTACAGCTCGATACTGTCGGCAACAGCCGCCCTGAATCGGCAACAGGACACGTTGGCCCAACTTCAGCAAGTGGCTCTGCAGTCTCGTGTCGAAGCGCAGGGCGCCGACTCGGATGCAAGTACGCAGTCGGCACAGCTAGCTGACCGAATTGCAAATATCTCTACGAAGCTGAACACCATCGGTGCGTCACTCCATATCGAGGGAAATCGCAACATCGGCCACACTTGGCAGGCTTCAGAGCAGTTACTTGCGAGCCTGCGATCAGAACTCGCGCGCACGATGCCTGACAACGTTGCACTGCAGGGCTGGAACAGCTATGCCCAATGCGACGAAGACGGAATGATCCGCGCCTGTCTGGAGCGAATCAAAGGCCGGACCGAGATGTCGGGGACATTCATCGAGATCGGATGCGGAAACGGTCTTGAGAACAACACGCACCAATTGCTGCTGGATGGATACCGCGGGGGATGGCTTGACGGCAATCCTCGCAATATTGCCTTCATCGCGGAACAGCTTGGGAGCCTCGAAAGTGGAGCTCTTCTGGTCACAGAGGCGTTTGTGACGAAGGAAACCGTCGGCCCGCTGGTCGCGCAGTTCCGCGAGCACCTTGGCACCGCTGACATCGATTTCTTCTCATTCGATCTCGATGGCAATGACCTACACCTGATGCCTCTCGCACTCCAGGAGATCGCTCCCAAGATCATCTGCGTTGAATACAACGGCAAGTTCCCGCCTCCGACGAATTTGGCAATGGCATACATGGGCGATCACCAATGGGCAGAGGACGACTACTACGGTGCAACACTGCAGGCGTGGGTCGATCTCTTCAGGGGGAAATACACGTTGGTGAGTTGCAACCTGAGCGGCGTGAATGCCTTTTTTATCAGAGACGACCTGGCCGAGTCATTCAACATTTATACCGTAGATCAACTGTATCAGCCGTGCCGCTACTGGCTCGTTGGGAACAATGGCCATCGCGCAAGCATGAAGTGGCTCAAGCAAAAGCTGAAGAACGCATAAAAACATCCACTCATGTAGCCCCGAATCAGGAGCCTCTTCCCCGAGAGCGCACTAGAATTAGGCTGCCCTGTATCTTCGAATCAAGGCAGCATGGGCCACTAAAAAAATTACACCCATTCCCCACCATACAAGAGGACTCTGGGTCCAACTCTCGAAGAGAGACAGCGATCTCCCCCCATTGTTGACGGCAAGCCAATCTATTGGAAGCGTATAAAAAAGCAGCGCAAGCCCGCACTGCGCAAGTGCAGCCAGCAGATTGAATCCAATAGCATACCCACGTGGGAGCGCTGTAGTCCTGGCAACGTATAGAAAAGCAGCCGCAAAAATTCCCCCGCGGGCCATTTCAAAAAACAATATCAGGGGCCAATACGTTCGCGCATCAGTTCCGCCAAGCACAAATCCGATAAAAACAATAATACAAACCGTCACACCCTGGATCGCGCATACAAGAAGCGATCGCTCAGGGTTACGAGACGACTTCATGTTAGATGACCAGGTGACGATGGACTACTGAGGTATCGCGATACCCCATACGTCATTCCATGTTGTCGTCGGATTCGGCTCAGCAAAAACGTATGCAGCAGGAATTATTGACTCCGCATTGAGCGTGCTTGCATTCTTGATAATGTACGCATCATTTTTTGCTCCCCCGATGTAAAGCCGGTCATTCTTTGCGTCGAACGTCAAAGAAGAATGGGAAGCAACGGAATCAGGAAGATTTATCGTGACCGGAGTAACGGCACCTGTAGCAACACTTGCTCCATCGACAATCAGAAGTTGCTTGCGAACGCTATCAATGAAATAAAGTCGATCTCTCACTGTGTCCAGTGCAACGCCGGTAAGGTATTTTGGACTATCGAAGAATTTTCGAACCGGCAAGGTATTCCATGCCTTGGTGCTGTTGAGAGGATAGTCGCCAAACCCGCCAAACCTCTCAGACAGTGGTACTGGGGCAATCTCATTGAGGTCAAAAACAGCGCCAAATTCCTGATAGATCACGGAACGCTTGACATCCAATGCGAATGTGCCGGCGAATGCGTACGAATTCACATGCCATACCGTCAAGAGACTTGAGTGCAAAATAGATTTCAGTTCATCGGTTTGCATAAAGCTTGTTTCGACGGTGCTTATTCCTTTGATTTTTACGATAGAGGAATACCAACCACTTGAATCGGTTGCACCCATCATCCAAAGGGTGTCGCCTTCAACGTCCAAATAAAGAGAGCTATATGTATCCATCGGAGTCGGCACCACGAAGGCCTTCATCAGGACATCGCCTTTTGCCTCACTCGCATTCTTAATTATTCCGAACTTTCCATTATTTATGGGAACATACAATCTATCTCGCCTTGCGTCATATGCAAGATTACCCGCAAAAACGTTATATTTATAGCCACCCGGACCGATCACATAAGGAAAAATCAAATTGATCGCGACGTCTTGCCCAGGCGCAGGGCTTGGATTTGGAATTGACGCAATCTTGGCTGTTGCGGCGAGAAATGCAAACAATCGCCGTCTACTCGGCGAGAGGTCCCCGGCCTCGGTGAGGCGTTGCTTGATGAACTCAAGGCCCTCAGGTCCCTGAGCCAACACTGAGGCGAGACCACCACCCTGATCGGCCTGCTGAGCGGCCAGCCCTTGGCCGACGATCGCCTGGTCCGCCTCCGGCTTTGGGCTGCTGGACTGGGCCGGAACAGAAGCTTCGGCTGACGACGGAGGCAACTGGGCAGTTGGAAGGGCAGTAGCAGCTCCTCCTCCATCGCCCCCTCCACAAGACACAAGCGCCATAGTCGCCATCACTACGGCGATTCCCAAAGGAATGCTTTTCAATTTTTATCCTGCGCCAACTCTTCGGGCCAGCGAGCCTGAGGATCATAAGGTCCGAAGACAGTTCCCTAGGGAGTGCCGCCACTCGCTGTCGGCTCACCGAGAGCTAGCAACGGTGCAATGGCACGCACAAGAAACTCGGCACCGTTCGGATTCAGATGCGACGTGTCGAGAAAGAAGGAATAGCCGCTGTCCGGCGCCCGCATCAAGCAGCCCTCGCTATTGCACAGTGGGGCGAGCAGCGACACGAACTCCGCGCCAGAGTCGGAAGCAATTTGACGGAAGCGAGCCTCCACTCGGTCACTGCGGTCGTTTGGATCGGTGTCTGGCTGCTCATACGCTCCGTATCGCGCGTAGTCGAGCCGAGGAGAAGGCGCCGCATGGGAAGGGTCCAGGCGCCACCGGCGCAGCACTATGCGACTGGGTGGATAGCCCCAGATCAGGCCAGGCCCAAGCACAATGACACGCCCGGCACCGGCCGCCTTGGTTTCGGCGATTGTGCGTGCAAGTCCTTCCGCATTGCCCGTATAGAGTTGCCAGCCTGCTGCAAGGATCACGACCGATGGCTTGAACTCTCTAATCTTCTGGAGGGCCTTCGCGTTATTGGAAATGCAATCCGGGCGATCCTTCGCTGGCCGATCAAGAATCGGGGGACACGCTGAGGACGTGAACTGAGCCAGCCTGAAATCGCCACGTTCCTTGCTGAGCATCCGGAAGCCGGGCTGCAGCGCTGCCGCCGTCGAGTCACCCCAAAGCAGCACCAACGGCTTCGTGCCGTTGTCGACGCACTCCGGACCAAACTCCGTCGGCCCCTCGCCGAACTCAAGAAAGCAGGTCTTCCAGCGCATGCCTGTGCGGAAGCCAGGAAGGTCGTAGCGAGTGGCCTGCTGGATCACCTCGGGATAGCGGTCAGGCGCGCCTCCTGCCTTGAAAATGGTTGCCGCGACGCAGGCAATGATCAGCATTACCGCGGACAGCCCCCACACTTTTGTGCGGATATTCCCTCCGAAGCGCAGCGGCTTCTCGACGAAGCGGTAGGTGAGATAGGCCAGGACGACGCTTGCGCCAAGAAGCACGGTACGCGACAACGCCCCGCGCCCAAACTCAGGCATCAGTTCATTCCCAAGAGTCAGGAGCGGCCAGTGCCAGAGGTACAGTGGATAGCTGATCAGCCCGACACCAACCATCAGCCGGTTCGACAGGAGCAAGCGGTTCAAGACACCTGCCGGTCCCGCCCAGATCACCATGCATGTGCCCGCTACCGGAACCAGCGCCCACCAGCCAGGAAATGGGCGCGAGGAGTCCAGGAGCAGTGCGGTGCAGATGATGAGCAGCACACCAGCAACCGAGGCGCCATCGCGCGCGGCAGATTGCTGACCGCTCCCCACCATCCAAGGAGCGGCGGCCAGCGCGGCGCCAGCCAGCAGTTCCCACGCGCGCGAAGCTGGCGAGTAGAACGTCGCAGTGGGATGGTCTGAAACGCCCGTGATGTTGACCGCGAACGACGCCAGTGCAGTGGCGCCGATGAGTGCCAGCGGTGGCACTCTATGCCGCATGCCCAACCACATAAGCAGCGGCCAGAAGATGTAGAACTGCTCCTCGATGCCCAGCGACCACAGGTGCAGCAGCGGCTTCGTTTCGGACGCCGCATCGAAGTAGCCGGCCTCCTGCCACAGGAACAGGTTGGACGAGAAGGTCGCGCCACCGACGATGTGCTTTGCCAACTGCACCAGATCCTCTGCGACCAGCATCTGCCAGCCAATTCCCAAGCAGACCAAGAGCACCACCGCGAGCGCAGGAAAGATGCGACGAATCCGCCGGCTATAGAACTCACCAATACCGAACGTCCCCTGCTGCAGGGTCATCGCGATGACTTTCGTGATCAGGAATCCGGAGATCACGAAAAAGACGTCGACCCCGACAAAGCCACCGGTCAGGTACTTTGGGAATGCGTGGTACAGGAGCACGGAGACGACCGCGATCGCCCGCAGCCCGTCAATATCGCGGCGATACTTGAGGTGGCTTTCAGTGTCGGCAGCCGGAGCGGCCAGGCTGATCGTGGTCGAATGCATGTCCTATGGTTTTTCTTCTGGCACATGGTTGGTGCGCGCGTCATTGTCGCCGACGCGATAGGGCCTGAGGCGCTTCCACCACCGTGCCCGGCATAGCGGGGGGCACGGCGAATGCCGGCTCTTCGCCCTGCAATCTTTCGAGCAGCCCTCCTCGGCGCAGTGCCCCTGCCGCTTGGAGTTACTGCTCGATATGGCTGGTGATGGAGTCCTGCACTAACTTGCGCACGATGAACATCCCGACGTCTGTCGGAGCGACGACTGCAAGCTTACGGCCTCCACTATCTCCGCAGCTTCGGATACAAGCCGATGCGGGTCTATTTCGTCAGCCTGTTCCTGGCTGCCTGTAGTGGTAGGGCGAGACAGACGCTACGAGGCGCATTCCCTCGCAACCCTCCACGACGAGATGCTCGCCAGGCTTGAGCTGCTTGGCAGCGCGAACGTCGAACAACATGCCCCTATACTCCCGGCTGTCGTCGCTCGCAGGCATGCGGACGACGGGTGGTTTCGGGTGTAGTTTCTATCAAAAAAACCTACGCCAAAACCTACGCCAAGGTGCCAAGTGGACAGGGGTGTGACCGGGTGATGTTGGGAACACGGTCGAAGTCGAAAAGGCTTCTTTCCTCTGTAAAATCAGGCACTTAGGTCGATAACTCGTTAGAAATCAACGGGTTATGAAATGCGGGTGTAGTTCAATGGCAGAACGGCAGCTTCCCAAGCTTCATACGAGGGTTCGATTCCCTTCACCCGCTCCAATTCGCCCCCGGTGACGCCCCCTGCGGCAACGAGCTACCGCCCCCGCCCTCCTCTCCTGCATCGACTCGGACGCACAGCGTCGGATGTCTCGACTGGCGAACCTGCCTGTCCGATCAATGTCGCCGTTCCTCGACGACCTGCCCGATGCCGAACTCCACTTTCTCGACGGCGGGCATTGGCTGCTGGAGACGCACCTCGATGAAGTCGTGGCGTTGATGCGGGACTTCCTCGGACGCAGGCATGCGCGGCCGGGCTGACGACGGGCCGTTCACGATGTCGGATCGCCCGTCTCCCAGGCAGCGGTGGTTTCACAGACCAGTGCCGCCCACGGCATCCGCCGCAACGCGTCGACCAGGCGAACACGCCCCTCCTCCACCGCCAGCGGCTCGCCGGTCAGCAGGTTCTCGAACACCACCGTGCCGACATCGGCGGGAAGCCGCACCGTCGTGCCGGTCCACGTCCCGGCATCGGGCAGGACCGGCACGACACCACCGTCGTGCGCATCGGACCGAGCGAGATCCACGAACAACCGTCCCGCCACGATCACCAGCATCCGGCCTTCATGCCTGCGCGCAAAAGCCACGATATGCCTCGACAGCGGCCCGTCCACAGCCAGCGGCTCGTAGCTGCCTTCGCGAAACAGCTCGGGATGCGACCGCCTCAGCGACAGCAGCCTCCAGATGAACCAGAGCTTGGCGCGGCCGTCGTGCGGCGCCTCGGCCATCGAGCGCACCTGCTGCGCCAGGCCGTCCTGCCGAGCCATCGCCTTCAACCCGGCCAGGCATTGCTGCCGCAGCGCGTCGTCCACCGGGCGCCGGTTGTCCGGATCGACCAGGCTCAGCTCGATGAATTCGCTGCCCTGATAGAGATCCGGCACGCCGGGCGAGCCGTACTTCAGCAGCGTGAGCGTGAGGCTGTTCCAGGCGCCGAACCAGGCCAGCCTGTCCGCCAGCTGCTGGATGTCCGCCAGGCACGCACTCTCCTTCGGTTCGGCCAGCAGATCGCGAACGAAGCGCTCGAGCGCTGCCTCGTATTCAGCGTCGGGCCGTGACCACCGCGTGCGCAGCTTGGCTTCGCGGGCGGCCTTCTGCATGTACTGCCAGATGCGATCGCCATAGCCGGGTGCCGTGCCGGCCTCGAGCCCGCCCAGGGGCAAGGTGCCGAGCAGGGTCTGGTACAGCAGGTATTCGTCGGTGCGCGAAGGCGCCTCGCCGCCCGCCAGCTTCTGGCGCGTGCCGCGGCAAAGGCCATGCCAGCGCGTGAGCGCCAGGGTCCACTCGTTGGGCATTTCCGAGAGCACGTCGATGCGGTTGCGCACGTCCTCCGAGCGCTTGTTGTCGTGCGTGGAGGTCGCCAGCATGGTGTGAGGCCAGCGCCGGGCGCGGTCGGCGCTCGCCGCGTGGAAGGCCTCGACCTCGATGCCGAACAGATCCGGTTCGCCGCCCACCTCGTTGAGCGAGCTGAGCGGAAAGTACCGGTAGAAGGCCGTGTCCTCCACGCCCTTCGCCGCCACGGGCGCGCTGAACTGCTGGAAGCGCTGCGCGAAGCGCCGCACCCGCTCGCGCAGCGCCGGCGGCGCGGAAGCCACGGCCTCTCCGCGCAGCGCGCTTCGCACGAAATCGAAGATCGACCGGTCGGCGTCGCCGCTCTGCCTGGCGGCCTCGTCGACGGCCGTATCGATGAAGCGCCCATCCTGTTGCGATGGCCCTTCGACGATGTAGGTCCGGTACACCGGCATGCACGCGGCGACGTCGGCCAGCGCGTGGCGCAGCGCATTGAGCGTGTAGTCGCGCGTGCCGCGGTCGGCGCCCGCGATGCGCCGCAGCTCGGTCGCCAGAACGTTGAGTTCCGATGCGAGTGCGTTGCGCATCACCTCGCGCCGCCCCGCGCGCGACACCGAGGCGAAGTCCGCCGCATCGCCGGTGAAGCGCTGCCACGTGTGCACCACGCTCGCCTCGGCCGCGGTATCGACCAGCACGCCGTTGGCCACGTTCGCGAATCGATAGCCAGTGGTGCCGTGCACATGCCAACGCTCGGGCACTTCCTCGTGCGCCCCGGCGATCTTCTCCGCCACCACGTACAGGGGCCGTGCGGGCCGCCCCTGCGCGTCGTGCGCGGGCAGCACCAGCCCCGCGCGCCGCGCATAGCCTTCCTGCAGCTTGCGGAAGTAGTCGGCCGGGTCATAGAGCCCGTCGGGGTGGTCGATGCGCAGGCCGTCCACCACGCCAGACGCAGCGAGATCCAGCGCGAGCGACTGCGTGGCCTCGAACACTTCGTCGCGCTCCATGCGCACGGCCGCGAGATCGTTGATGTCGAAGAAGCGCCGGTAGTTGATCTCGTCCGCCGCCACCCGCCAGTGCGCAAGCCGGTAGGCCTGCAGTTCGATCAGCCGGTGCAGCGCGTCGCGGGCTTCCGGCGCGGCGAGATTCAGCTCCGCCACCGACGCCGCGAGCGCCCGCGCCACCGGGGCATGCTGCCCGGCGAGCCGGGCCAGCCGAAGCTTGAGCAGTTCCTTGTCGCGCACGCGTTCGGCCTGCCCGAGCGCGGAAACCGCATCGCGCCGCGGCAGATGGCCGAAAGCCGTCGCCAGGCTCGCCAGCTCTCCCGATGCGGCTGCATCGCCGACCTGCGCGAGCGCCCGCTCGAGCACCACGGGATAGCTCTCGGGCGCCAGCGGAAACCGGTGGTCGTAGTAGCCGATGGCGAAGCTGCCTGTCGCCTCCTCGAAGCGCAGCACCAGCTCGCCGTTCTCCAGCGCCTCGCCGTAATGCGCGCCCAGCACGGGCAACAGCACCTTGCCGGTCAGCTCGGCGTTGAGCGGCTGCCAGTCGATGTCGAAGTGCTGCGCGAACAGCGACGCGGGCCCGTTCTCCAGCACGTCCATCCACCAGGCGTTGTCGGCGCCGAACACGCCCATGTGGTTGGGCACCATGTCCAGCAGCTGGCCGAGGCCGTGGGCCTTCAACGCGGCCGTGAAGCGCGCGAAGCCCTCTTCGCCGCCAAGCTCGGGGTTGATCTCCCCGTGCGCGACCACGTCGTAGCCGTGCATGCTGCCGGCGCGCGCACGCTGGATGGGCGAGCAGTACACGTGGCTCACGCCGAGCTCCGCCAGATACGGCAACACGCGGATCGCGTCGTCGAAGCCGAAGTCCTTGTGGAACTGCAACCGGTAGGTGGCACGAGGCACGCGGGTCCGCAGGCCCGGCGACGAGCCCTGCCCCTTCGACTCGGCCCGGCGCGGCCGCTCGGCGCGCAAGGCATCGCCCAATCCGCGCATGAGTTCGCCGCCGGCCAGCGCGGCCACCGGTTGGGGCAGCTTGCGCCGCCAGTTCGGATGCTCGTCCACCGTGCCCGGCATGTTGGCCTGGGCCACGACGCCCGCCACGTCCTCGAGCTGCACCATCATCAGCGCCGATGGCGCCGCGGCCAGGAAGGCATGCGCCGCCTCGACGATGCGCGCGGACGGCACCGCGAGCCCGGCCGCATGCGCCACCTCCTCGCGCGACAGCAGGCCCGCCTGCCGCAGGGCCTGCATCAAGGCGATTCGCTCGCGTGCCCGGTCCATCAGCTGCCTGTCGAAGATCGCCTGGTCGGGAAACAGGCCGAGCGCGAGCCGCTCCCGCAGGTCGAAGGCCGTCCACCAGCCCGCGAAGGTCGCGAGGTCGTGCGTGCTGAGCGCGACGAGGGCGGCCGGCGGATAGGGGTCGGGCTGCGTGAAGCCGCCGTCGCCCTGCCTCTCGAAATACAGCAGGCGGTAGGACAGCACGTCGGCCTGCGCCAGCGCGTCGCGCATCGTCTCTTCGACCGTGCCGAGATCCTCGCCCACGACCATGCAACGCTGCCGCTGGCTCTCTATCGCCACGATGGCCAGCAGCTCGTCCAGCGCATAGCGGACGTAAGCCCCCTCGCGCGCGCTCCGGCCCAAGGGAATCCAGAACAGCCGCATCAGGCCCATCACGTGATCGATGCGCAACGCGCCCGCGCCACGCATGCAGGCCCGCAGCGTGTCGATGAAGAAACGGTAGCCG
>Ga0209436_100527_pt1 | contig 16639 bp, 12 predicted proteins | sample AraplaF_Cvi_mTSA_FD_184263 | JGI IMG/M metagenome (GOLD analysis project Ga0209436, IMG submission 184263) | Arabidopsis root microbial communities from the University of North Carolina, USA - plate scrape MF_Cvi_mTSA (SPAdes) (version 2) | ecosystem: Host-associated > Plants > Roots > Endosphere...
CATTCCCTGATATTGCAATGATAACAGAAGTCGACCAGGCAGCGATCTTTGAAGGAAGTAAAGATTACCCTGCTATTGAACCGGACAATATCAATTACACTGTATATTTCATTGCTGACAATACCATTCTGCTGCTTTCGCAGTTTGGCAGGTTATTATTGCTGGATAGAAAAGATTTACGTTGTAAGGCGGAAGTGATGGCGGAAGGAATTGTATTTACAGCCCATGACCTGGCAGGTGATCCTACTAACAAACGAGATCAGATCTATGACTACAGCAGTAATATTATCAATGTTATGATCGTACATAATCAGCTGTTGCTGACCACTGCCAGTGGGGAGCTACGCAATTATAAGCTGCCGGTATAATGCTAGGATATTTGATTTCATATAGCTATATTTGAATCAGGTATTATGAAATTTCCACGTTATATTTTTTTGCTGACCTTACTGTTGCAGATCACCATTTCTACCTGCTATGCGCAATATTATTTTAAGCATTACCAGGTAGACGACGGGCTGGTGCACAATGCCGTAACCACTATCATCCAGGATCGTACAGGTTTAATATGGGTCGGAACCCGTGGTGGTTTGAACCGTTTTGACGGATATTCTTTCAAAGCTTACAAGAACAATGAAGATCAATTCGGTACGCTGGGAAATGATGCAATTAATTGTATTGCTGAGGATAAGAACGGGATGATCTGGATTGGAACCGGCAAAGGACTTTTCAAATATGACCCCTTCACTGAAGTACTCACTGAGCTGGATACCGATCCCAAAGAATACACCAACAACCTTGTAATAGACAATGATAATAATATCTGGTTCCTCATTAAGTTCACGCTATATAAATACATACAGGCCGAGAACAGAGTGGTGAACTTAAAAATAAAGGCATCCTGCCTTGCGCTGGATTCAAATATGAATTTATGGATGGGAGATGATGATGGCAATATTCATATTTACAACCCCAATGAAAAACCAGGTACAAGGATAAGAATCGTTGATAAAAATTTGCCAGCCAATGCCAGATCTATCAGCAAGATATACCCCGTTCCGAATAAGGAACTATTGATAGGTTGTTTTAAACAGGGATTAAAAAGCTATAATACCAAAACCGGCATCGTTACATCTCTGACGCTGGATGGTGAAAAACATCATAACATCATTGTCAGAGACATTGCCGTGGATCATGACGGGCAATACTGGATAGCTACTGAATCAGGTATTTTCATTTATAATTTAGCCGCCGGCAAAAGCACTTGCCTGAGAAAACGGGCAGGTGACCCTTATGCCCTGGCAGACAACGCTGTTTATGCCATCTGCAGAGATAACCAGGGTGGCATGTGGGCCGGCACTTTCTTTGGCGGGTTAAATTATTATTCAAAGGTCAATGCGCGATTTGAAAAATACTACCCCCTACCGGGTACTAATTCTATTTCAGGAAATGCGGTAAGAGAGATCTGTTCCGATAGCAGCGGCAATTTATGGGTGGGTACCGAAGATGCAGGTATCAACAAACTGGATGTAAAAACAGGAATATTTACCAGCTATACCGCGACTGACGAAAAGGGAAGCATCTCCTACTCCAATATACACGGTCTGCTCCCCTGGGGAAACCAGTTATTCATTGGCCCTTATTTACAAGGGATGGAGATCATGGATATGCGTACAGGATTGGTGACTGACCGCTTTAAACTGATCAGTGACAGTATGGGCAGGGTGAGTGATTTTGTCATCTCATTCTACCGCACAAGCAACAATAAACTACTCGTGGGCACCGCCTACCGGAATGCCGGGCTATTCGAGTATGATATGCATCGCAAAACATTTACCCGTGTTCGTGAAATACCATTCAACACCTACATTTACGATATATTTGAAGACTCACACGGTAATATCTGGACAGGCAGTGTAAAAGAAGGTGCATTCTACTATAATCCTACAACCGGCCAGCGGGGAAATTTACGATTCAGCGATACCACCAGGGGCAAGACCATTAATGAATTCCCGGTATACAAAATCTTTGAAGACAGCGAACATGCTTTGTGGTTTGCCACCACTGGCTGCGGACTAATAAAACTAAGCCCTGACCGGAAAACCACCAAAAGATATACCACTGCAAACGGATTGCCCAGCAATGTATTGTACAGCATCCTGGAAGACGATTCAAAACATTTATGGATCAGTTCATCCAAAGGACTCATTTCTTTTGACCTGCATACAGAACAGGTAAAAGTATATACCAAAGCCAACGGATTAATTACGGACCAATTCAATTACAACTCCGCATATAAACACAGTAATGGTAAAATGTACTTCGGCTCTGTTAAAGGCATGATTGCTTTTGACCCCGCGTCATTTAACCAACAGGAGCCCAGCCCCCCAACCTATATTACAGGGTTCCAGATCAATAATACAGAAACGATTCCCGGTGGAAATAACAGCCCCCTATCCAAATCCATTTTATACACGGACACGGTTATTCTAAAGTATGATCAGAACAATTTCAGTATTGAATTTGCAGCCCTGAACTTTTCTTCACCTGAAGCAACACGGTACAAATATCTCATGAAAGGTATCGATCAGGGCTGGACCTACCTTACGACTAACCGCAAGGCGTATTTTACCGATCTTAGCCATGGTACCTATGAGTTTATCGTTCATGCAGAAAGTAATACAGGAAGCTGGATGGGCAAGGAAAGGCGACTGGTCATTAAAATACTGCCTCCTTTCTGGAAAAGCAATTTAGCTTATATCTTATACCTGCTCATTTTTGGTACTATTATTTTCATCACGGCCCGTTTATATCGCCGATACCTTGAACGTAAAAATTTGCGAAAGCTACAATTATTTGAACACGAAAAGGAAAAGGAAATCTATCAGGCCAAGATTGAATTCTTCACCAATATTACACATGAAATACAAACTCCGCTGACCCTGATCGCAGGGCCAATTGAATGGTTGCTCAAGAAATTCAATAAGGATCCTGATGTAAAGAACAGTCTTAGTATAGCAGAAAGAAACACCCGACGCCTGACAGAACTGACCAACCAACTACTGGACTTTAGAAAAACCGAGGTGAACCAGTTCAGTCTGAACTTTGTAAAAACAGATATTGTGGCGCTGATCAGTGAGCTGCTAACGGGCTTTAAAGAACAAAACCATATTCAACTGGACGTCGTACTACCTGAAAAGCACTTTATTGCCTTCGTGGACAGAGAAGCGTTCATTAAAATTTGCAGCAACATTCTATCAAATGCGGTTAAATATGCAGCCAGCCATGCCAGGGTTCATATACACCCGGTAAACGATAGCGATGAATTTTTCACCATTCGCTTTCATAACGACGGTAAAGGCATTCCCCGGGAGTTCAGGGATGAGATCTTTAAGCCCTTTGTAAGAGTGCGTGGAAATGAGAAACCGGGAACCGGGATTGGGCTATCCCTGGCCAAATCACTCACAGAATTACATAATGGATCCCTGCGACTGATTTCCGGCGAACCTGATTTAGTTATTTTTGAATTACAACTACCTATACATCAAAAATTTGAATTTCAATTAAGCAGTTGGAAAAAGATAAAATAGTATGACCGAAAGTATTCTTATTATTGACGATAATGAAGATATCCTGGAATTTTTATCTGTAGTTCTAAGAGATTCCTACCATTTGCATTTGGCTGCCAATGGGGAAATTGCCCAGGCGATTTTAGACCAGGAAATAATTCACCTCATCATATCGGACATTATGATGCCGGGAATTGATGGTTTTGAGCTCTGTAAGCTCATTAAATCCAATGTTGAATACTGCCATATCCCTATCATCCTGTTAACCTCTAAAAACACCTATAAAGCGCATATCGAAGGTTTGGAGGTAGGTGCAGATGCATATATACAAAAGCCATTCTCAACAGAACTGTTGCAGCTACAAATTGCCAACCTGCTGAAGAACCGGCGTAAGATCAAAGAACATTTTGCCAGTTCACCTTTTGAGGATGTGAGGATAATGGCGCATTCGAAAACTGACGAGGCCTTTCTCAGGAAACTGGACGAATATATCAGCACCAATATTAAAGACCCTAACATTGATATTGATATGCTTGCCGATCACATGTTCATGAGCCGCACTACTTTGTATCGAAAGATCAAATCATTATCCTCACTATCCCCTAAAGAATTAATTGACATCACCCGACTTAAAAAAGCCGCCAATTTAATTGCCTGTAATGAATTTTCATTTTACGAGATTTCAAAGATGGTCGGTTACAGCTCACAAAGTCTCTTTAGCCGTAACTTTCTAAAGTATTTTAAAATGTCGCCCAATGAATACGCGAATTCATTACCAAGAGAATAAAATCTAATTTTTATCTTCATCATTAACAGCATCTTCCCATTTCGTCCACATCTCTACGCCCGGTGCATAACCGTTATAGCCAGGATTCTGAGCTAGTGTTCCATACAGGTTTGCATCAATAGCTGATTGAGGAATTGGCCAATAGATATTGTGAGGTGCCATAGTGTAGGATCTACCCTTTACGATCACCTTATTTTTATTGTAGTAATTGCTGTAGTGTTGTATACGCTGGTACCAGTAGCTGTTATCGGAAAGGGTATTTACGCTATAGGTATTCCCCCATTCATCTGCTTTTCCACTCAGGGCCAGGCTGTATGACATACGGCTTAGCTCCATGTGCCGCCATTCTTCCATCCATAATTCACGGGCACGTTCATTGGCAATGTCACCTATAGTAACCGCTGCATATAACTGCTGGCATTGTGCTCTTTGTCTTACTATATTTACATCATTTGTGGCTGCGGCAATATTCCCCTTGTAAAATTCCGCCTCTGCACGGAGGAGATAAGTTTCTGCAAGGCGATAGCAATACCAGTCTGCCGCCCCTCCCCTATTATTATTACTTGCCGGATTGCCAATATGATCAGGATCGTTTACAAATACCTTATAATGTGGCCAGTCAAACCAGTTACGCACCGTATCGGTACACAAAATTTTTGAGCCTTCAAACAATCTCAGGTTCTTACCGAAATATACTACATCTGAAGGATCATTATATTTCATAGAATCCATTCTTGCCCAGTTACCCACCCTGGAATTATGCCGCAGATCTGCTGTATCATTTACACCGTTTACATACCACAGCTCGTTTGTAGCAAACCAGGTAGGCCGGATCATTCCTATGCCACGACCCAGCGCCGAGTTAAAGTCAAGATTAGCCCTGTAAGATTTACTGGATGAAGCATAACATTGCATAAATTTACCCGCAGGTGATATCAGGGTAGAAATATTCCACATCGGACCCCAGTTTCGCATACTACGCAGCTTTATGGCGGCATCTGTATTATCACGATCTGGCATTGCAAGAATGGCTTCTTTGTTGGTTGCGATACATTTGTTTACCGGGCGGTGCAGATCCCAGATCACGTTCCGGGTAATATGCCAGGTAGCTTCCAGCGGACTTTCAAAGGTGCCGAAGGTGGTGGTCATTAATGAATACCCTGAGTTATTAATCAATGCATCTGCCTGTGCGATCGCTTTATCCCATTGACCGGTAGCAAGGTAACATTTGATCAGCAACTGCCGGCAGGCACCCTTATTGATCATTCCAATATAAGCCATGCTGGATTGATCAGGCACCCATTCCACCGCAGCTTCCATATCTTTGGTGATCATTTCCAGGATCGCTTCCCGACTGGTGCTTTTATAGTTTTGCTTTGGCGTAGATAGTATTTGAGTAATTAACGGAACATTGTTAAACTGAAAACATAAAGCCATGTAACGGAACGCTCTGTGAAAGTAAGCCCTGCCCATGTATTCATGTTTTGTCACCTCGTCAAGGCCAGGTACCTGATCAATGAATGTAATGATGGTATTGGCATATTTAATACCGTTATACGTTTCTCCCCAGAAAAAGCTCATCATATTCACATCATTCGTGTACATGCCATCTGTAGGTGTCAGGCGTGTAGCCACATCCGCGAAGATTCCGCCATCATCAGTTTTACCGGATACTGCCATGTCTGACAACATATACTCGGTATTAATAGGTACTGAAATATCCCTTGTAGTAATGTAACTCCAGTAGCTTCGCAGGTGCTTGTCACACATAGCGATCGCAGCATCCAGTCCGGACCTGGTAGAGAAAGTTTTCTCCGGCTCATAAAAGGATAATGGATCCGGTTCAAGGTAACTCTTTTTACAAGCGCTACTAATCGCTACAAGGAAAATTATTATGATAAAACTCTTTTTCATGGCTCAGTTTTAGAAGGTCAGGTTTAATCCGAGTGTATAAATACGCGGCGCTACATCACCGGTTTCTATATCCCAGTAATTCCAGTTCTTATCTTTTTTCCAGACAGCCACATTGCGCACGGTAGCATATATTTTCAGGTGCTCAATCTTTGCCCGGGAGATCAAATTGTGAGGCATGGCATAACCAATTGTCATATTATCCAATCTGATGAAAGAACGATCGAAGAGCCTGTTAGGAGATGCAACCCCGGAAGGTCCTCTCGCATCCAGGCGACCGAAAAAGTCACTGGGATTATTGAGGGTCCAGTACTTTTTCCTGTACGTATTGGCATTGTAGGTAACCAGTGAAACGCTGTTGTCCTGGTTCAGGTAGGAAGTACTCAGGCTCTTACTTCCCCAGTTAGAATAGATATTGAATGAGAAATTGAAATTCTTCCAGGTAAAATCATTTCGCAATGACCACATAATGGGTGGTGTTGTCTGACCCAGGAATTCCTTATCGCTATTATTATACACGGCTGTTGTTGTTCCATCCGCGTTCTTCGTATCATCTGCGGTGTAATTGTTTGCGAGTTTAGGATCACCGGGTCTTTGGCCATATCTGGCAGCTTCAGCCGCTTCATTCACCTGCCATATACCCTTCACACGGTAGTTCCAGATGGCACTAATAGGTTGGCCGATAAACCATCCATTGGATATATCATCAGATTCTTTAGAAGACACCACATTGCCATTGGCATCTAACACGTCTTCATAGCGATAATACAGATGCTTAACCGTGTTTTTATATTTTGAGAAACCGAAGGTAGTATTCCAGCTAAAACTTTTCGTTCTTACATTCTGTGTATTTACTGAAATTTCGAAACCCTTGTTTTGTACTTCTCCTAAATTGGTGGTGATACTGGTGAACCCTGAAAAATCCGGCAGCGACTGGCTCATGATCATATTTGTTGTGGGCATGAAATAATAATCGAGCGTAGTGCTGATGCGGTTATCTAAGAAGGCGAGGTCAAGCCCGATATTATAAGCGGTAGTTTTTTCCCATTGTAAATGAGGGTTGGCCATACGGTCAATTCTCAAATAATAATACTGCACATAATTCCCGTTGGCATCTACGTATCCCTGTGTTGTTGCACCATTTGCAAGATTGGCCAGTGCGATATAAGGATTGGCCAATGAGCGGTTCCCGTTTTGTCCATAGGACAAACGCAGTTTACCATTGTTCAATGGACCCCATTTAATGAATTTTTCATTGGTGAATGTCCAGGCCAACGCTGCTGAGAAAAAGGTAGCCCTTGGATTGGAAGTACCGAAAGCAGAATAGCCGTCACGGCGCACAGAGGCCGTCAACATATAACGTTGATCATAGGAGTAAAATAAACGCGCCAGCATACCATCAGCCGTTTCATGAGAATCGTCCGTATCCAAACTACTATTCAGCGGATCGCCGGTTCCCGTTTCATGGAATCCTAATGCATCACTTGGCAGAATATTACGGGCATTAATTACATCACTCCAGTAGTGCCGGTTTTCCGCTTCCTGCACCAGGGTTACATTGACCGTATGCTTTTGTGCAATTGTCTTTTCCCAGCTCAGGGTATTATTCAAAGACCAGTCAAAACGCTTGGCCCAATTACGATCTACACCATGATTAATGGCCAGCCAGTCTGGATGCTCTGATGATTCAAAATAGCGGTTGTAATACCATTGATACCGGGGAGATGCATTGAAAGAGTATTTGATATTGAAAGGCAGTTTCACCTTGGCAGAAAAAATTGTATTCAGCGTAGTATAGCCTCTTTCGAGTTTCATATACTGTTTGTTGAAATCAAAATTATAACCTTTGCTGGCAGTCATTTCATCGCCCATGGGATGTACTTCCAGGTTGCCGTCTTCATCTTTGTAAGATGCAAATGGACTGTTGTTAATAATCTGTGATCCCCAGTTCACGGCAATATTTCCGTCAGACCTGTCCTGGAAATTGACATTGGCACTGATATCCAGCCAGTCGGTGACCTGACCATCTACTTTTAAATTGGAGCGTACTGCCCTGTAATTATCACCCACCACTACTCCCTGGTTGGATAACATACCGGCAGATAAATAATAATTGATCTTATCACTGGCACCGGATACACTGAGGTTATAATCCTGGTTGACGCCGGTACGGAAACTATGCTTGTACCAATCGAACGATTTACCCTGCAGGTAGTTTTCCAATGTTGTGAATTGCAGACCCAGGCGTTCAGCGCGGATCCTGTCATCAGATGCACCGGGCGTATTGGTTGAATAGGCTCTCCACTGGTCAATGGTGATCCCGTATTTTTGCAGCATTTGATCGGTAGGCTTTTCATAAAATCCCAGTTTACCGGCAGTAGCAGTTTCTGATATATAAGGTTCATAAGCGCCTGTGGTTGTATTCGTACCATAGGTAGCGGTGGTATACCAGTCCTCACGGTATTGCATATACTCATCAGGTCCAAACACTTTTCTGTTTGCGGCCATCTGGGCAAGCCCTAAATTGGCGGTCATGTTAATAACCGGCTTTCCTTTTTTGCCTTTCTTTGTCGTGATGATCAAAACGCCGTTAGCTGACTTCGCACCATAGATCGCAGCTGCGGAAGCGTCTTTCAGGATGTCAATCTGATCGATATCATCAGGGTTGATTTCGGAGAGTTCACCATAGTAGATCATACCATCCAGGATGAGCAAGGGATCATTATGTCCTCCATCCGTATATACAGAACGCTGACCACGAATGCGAATGGTACCTCCTCCTTTTGCAGAAGGATCGAAACCTACGCTCACACCGGGTGTACCTCGGATGATATCCTGCACGGTTTTCGGATTCTCATCTGCAATTTTATTAGGGCGAATAGAAGATATTGCACCGGTAAGATCTTTTTTCTTCATGGTACCATAACCAATGACAACTACATTGTTCAGGTCATTCGTGGCTTGCTGCATGATAATGACCAGTGGTTTTCCATCCGGTATTATTTCTTTTGTGACAAAGCTTACGTGCGATGCTCTCAGGGCAATTCCTTTCCCGGCCTTGATGCTGAAGGTACCCGATGCATCAGTGTTTGCCACCACCGGAGTTCCTTTGGCAGCAATGGTAACACCAGGTATTCCATTTCCAAGTGAGTCCGTCACTCTGCCAGTTATCACCTGATCTTGTGCAACGACGAAAAAGGGAAATAGCAATAATATTAAGGCTGGCAATAAGCACCTCATATACAAAGGAGGGCTTGTTTTTGTACAATTTTTCTCCATAACTGTCGGTTAATTTATAAATGGGTTGATATTGGTCAATAGTCCCCCATAACCATCTTGTGATGGTTCATCATTTGTGGAAATATTTTATCAATCTATCAGGGGATAATACTTTGGGCCTGTCATAAGTGGAATATTCTTCGGCTCGTACCCTGGAAGTCTTATCTATTATCTCGTTCCCGCAATTTGGTTGATCCCTAATTTCTATTATACGTGGTTGATATTTTATTACGAAGTAAGAATTCTTTTTCTGTATGGTTTATTCAACTTTTTGTCGAATCGTTCCATAGATAGCAGCCGTTGGAGGGCATGCTGTATTACCCACCAACGGCATTTAATTATTTTCCTAAAAGTGCTGCTGCGCACCACAGGTAAGGAGCCTGTCCATGCAGATCCCCTGCATTACGGGGGCGGTCATGGTAATATTGTTTATCGTTCTTTTTGCCGGTGCCGACACATACTTCGGTTACATTATTGCGTTCATCGATATGCGCAACCATGGCTGTCCATGCTTTCTGCACTGCCGGAGCATACTCAGCGGCATCTAACCAACCTTGTTGAACACCTATAATGAATGCATAGGTGAACATGCCGGTGCCAGATGTTTCCGGCCAGAAATCGGCCTGATCAATCAGCTGGTTCCACATGCCATCAGGCCTTTGGAAGCTTTTCAGACTTTTCATCATGGCCAGGTAGCCTTCCATGATACGCGGACGGTCTTTGTGGTCTTTAGGCAGATCGCGAAGCAGATCAGGCATACCTACTGCCATCCAGCCGGCACCTCTTGCCCAATAGTAAGGAACATCAGGGGCGTGGAAGAAGAGACCGTTAGGACGTTGCAGTTGATCCAGGTAGAGGACCATCTCTTTCGCAGCTCTGTCAATATATTTAGGATCGCCGGTTACTTTATAGGCTTCGTTTTGCACGACAGTGATCATATACATATCGTCAATCCATAAACGGGTTTGCCAGGAATAGCCCTTATCTGCCCAGGATTTCTCTTCTGGCTTTGCATTTGCTGGCAGCTCCCATTGGGAATCAGCATAGGCAAGGCCAATTTTTTTATAGCGCTCGTCTTTTGTAATTTGATAGAGTTTGAGCGCAACGCTACCGAACATGTTGTAGTCAACATGGTTCATTGGAGGCAGCAATGGTTTTTCGCGGGTGAATAAGGGTTCGAATTTATCCTGTAAGAGCTTGATCAGTTTTTGGTCTTTGGTTTTTACAGCGTAATCCAGGGCACCATTCCAGGAGCACACTTCAGCATAGTGAATATATTGACCAGCGTAGAGTTCATGTCTGCCATCGACAAAGTGGTAGGCTAACCGCTTACCTATTTCAGCGGGTGTGGAACCTTTTGGAAATTTATTCAAAGAATTTTGCTGAGCACCTGTGAATAGAAAAGATAAAATTGCCAGCAAGGATAGAAATAGTTTACGCATAACGTTTTATAAATTTTAGTGGTTCTAAACGATGACCTGGTACTACAATGAGCTATTTGCCCCGGGGAGCAGATTATTTTTCGGCTCTGAGGCAGGAATTATGCGAAGAAATAGAATATTTTTGTTGGATACTGTTCAGTTTTTTGTCGATTTAGGTCAAAAAAAACTATTAGAAATTATAATTTAGTGGTTTACCCATACAAACTATGAAATACTTGCTTAGTTTCCTCTTTCTTCTCTGCACAATGACTACAGTAGGACAAACCATCTTTCCGCATGGTTTTAAGTTGATAAAAGGTGATAATTTATCGGGAGATGATGATAGATATTCTAAAGGGAAAAATGTTTTCCAGATGCATTTCTATTGGAGAGACTATGAGGGTGACTACACCTGGAATGATGCGAACTATAAAAAGTTTATGTCAGAAAGTGTTGGATACCCGATGTATCAAACAAAGGATAGTCTTTTGTGGGGAACGGGAAATATAAGTGGATTTTACTCCTATACAGTTGTAGACTGGAGCGGTGACATATATGAGCTTTATTCTAAGGAAAATGATGCGGACTTTGCGACCTATTCAAAATGGCTGATTTCTACGATCAGAGAATATCGTAAAAAAGGAAAGCGGTTCACATTCGGGAGGAGAGGTTTATAAAAGCATGTCGCCTTTTCCAACTTTTCAAAAGTGGCACGAAATGGATGATCCAGGAGCTCAGTGTCAGTTTTGCCAAGGGTGGCTTCCCCTTCATGCGCAAAACTTTAACGCCATATATAATTGCGGGCCTGGATGCGGTAACTGTATTAATGACCAACAGAAACGGCCTGATGTAATTCTTTGTAGTATTTGATCAGGTCATCGAGGGTAAATCCACGGTTTAAACCGCTTGGATTGGGTAATACCCAAACACGTGCACCGCAAAAACTTTCTGCCTGGGCCCCCCATAAGATTTCCTTTTTATTCGAAAATGAAGCATACGCAGGTTTGCCCAGAAAGGCAATATATTTTGGCCGGAACAGGTTCATTTTTGTTTTGAAAACCTCCATAGAATTGGTAAACTCCTCTTTTGTCAGCTCGTCTGCCCGTGATGTAGCTCTTGCTACCGCAGTCGTAAGACCATAGCCAAAATCAACAATTGTTTTATCATTGACGGGGGCGATTTCATGAGGTGTAAAACCAGCCTGGTGCAAAACCTTCCAGAAGCGGTTACTTCTTCCTGAGAAGTGATGTCCGTCTAATGATGATTTTAAGCCAGGATTGATCCCGCAAAATAAGATTGTCAGATTAGGGGCAATGAGATCAATTAACATAATAGGAATTGATTTATCAGCAATTATAAAGTGCAAAGATAATGTAACAGCATTTTACTATATTTATATTGACCTTTAATTAAATCCATTCTTTCTTATGAGTACTCCAGATAACGAAAAAAAACCACCAATACCTGATATAATTGTTATTCCTGATGAATGTGGTGATACCTTATGGGATGAGGTACTGGCACAACAACCAAACCTGACATCCCTTATCAGTAAACCGGCAGATACAGCATCTGATCAGCCACCTTCCGATTCAAACCAGGCACCCATCAAATCATAATAACAATGAATTATGCATCATTAGCATTTACAGATGCGATCAAAGATATGCAGGAAAAATTAGGTAGCCGTAAAAGCTACGCCCGGCTTGAAAACAGAAGCTATGTAGAAGGTCTTACAGAGAATGAAACGGCCTTTATTGCAGAGCGGGATAGTTTTTATATGGCAACAATTGGGGAGAATGAATACCCTTATATACAACATCGGGGTGGCCCTAAGGGGTTTATAAAAGTGTTGGATGAAAAACAGGTGGGTATTGTTGATTATAAAGGTAATGCCCAGTATATTTCTGTAGGTAATATTAACACCAACAACCATGTAGCATTGATCATGGTAGATTATCCAACAAGAACAAGGCTGAAACTATATGCCAGGGCCAGGATCATAGAACTCAAAGATGATCCTGCTTTGTATGCGCGGCTTGACATGGAAGGATATGAAAGCCGGCCGGAAAGGATGATGGTATTTGATATAGATGCTTATGACTGGAATTGTCCCCAACATATAACACCACGGTATACTATTGAGGAGATTAATAAAGCTTTTGCTGCACAGAGCAAATATATTTCGGAACTGGAGGCTGAATTGAAAAAATTAAAGGGGGAATAAGTCTAAGAATGCGTTAAACAACATTGTTACGTAGCCTCAACTATCACCTTCTTCATTCATTTCAATCACAATTTTACCAAATGCGCCTTTAGCAATATGCGCAAGCGCAGAAGGGAGATCTGCCATTAAGTAACGGGTATCAATTACGGGCTTAATAAGTGCATTATCCACTGCACGCACAAGATTTTCTAATGCTTTGCGACTACCTGTACCAATACCATGAACAGTGACATCTTTTAACATAAGAGGCATTGCGGGAGCACTTAGATCAAATCCATCTAACGCACCAATCTGGCAGATATGTCCTCCTACAGCAACAGTTTGCACCGCTTTCCCAAAATGTGATCCGCCGATCACCTCTAAAACATGGTCAGCACCGCGATCAGCTGTAATGTTGTAAACCGCGTCCACCCAGTTTTCATGCTTACTATCGATATAATGATCAGCTCCCAAAGCTTTGGCCCGTTCCATGTTTTCCAGACGGCCTGATATGATCACCTCAGCCCCATGTGCTTTTGCGATCTGAAGCCCAAACAGGGCTACACCGCCGGTACTCGGAATCAGGACGGTATCTCCTGCTTTTACACCTGCCCGCTCAACTAATGCAAACCAGGCAGTGAGCCCTGCACATGGCAAAGTACAGGCCTCCGTCGCGGTCAAGGTCTTCGGAGCATTCACAAACCATTCTTCCGACATGACAACATATTCCGATAAGGCACCAGGATAAAAGCCACCAAGGGTTCGATAAGCGGGTATACGGGCGTTCCCCGGGCGTAAACCGTCCAGCCAGTCAGGGGTAAAACAGGATATAACCCGATCACCGACCATAAACCGACTCACATCTTCGCCTAATGCAACAACGGTTCCTGCAAGATCGGAACCTGGTGTAAAGGGAAACTTCAGAGGAAGCCCCCTTCCGGATTCTATTACCATTTTGTCCCGATAGTTGAGCGCAACTGCAGTTACTTTAACCAGGACCTCGCCATTTCCAGGAGTAGGGATCGAAACGTCTTTTAATAGCAGATGATCCATACCAATCCCGTCCATTTGCCAACTTTTCATTGTTTTATATTTTTTTACAAAATTCGAGAAACTGTCAATTCTTAACAAGAATGGATAAATTTATCTATCCCCTTCCAGTAACCAAATTGCTTATTTTTGACATTATGGCTAACAGTTACGAACGAAAAATTCCAATTATGGATTGCGGACATGAATACATCCGCAGGATCTTATATGGTCGCTGGAAGATAGTTCTTCTTTTGCGCATAGAGAGTGGAGTTTGTCGTCCGGGAGAACTGGCCCGAAGTATCCCGCAAGCTACACGAAGGGTACTTGATGCACAGCTGATAGAATTATTGCGGCATGGGATTATATCCAGGCAAGTGTTCGAAGAACCTATACAGCATGTAGAATACCAGCTTACAGAACTGGGCAAATCACTAATGCCTGTGATAAATGCGATGGGCCAATGGGGTAATGATAATGCGGAACAGCTAAAAAGGTCACTAAAATAGTAATGAAGAAAATGACGGACACATTAAAGAAATAAAGGAGGGTGTCTTATGAATATATGAGCCCCCTTCCTTTATTTGTTTATTTTATTGTATCCTTTTATCTCTTTCCCTCGCTGATTCAGCACAGGCTGGAGAAAAGATCTGCATCTCTTATTCAAAAAACGGCATACCCGCAAGGGCATATTTTTTCATCCCTGCTTCATTGATCTCCACACCTATGCCTGGTTTTTCTGAAACAGTAATAAAACCATTGTTCACCCATTCCCCATCATAAGAAACGATATCCCTGAACATGGGTTGCGTATGAAAATAACTCTGCCACTCAAGGATCATAAAATTAGGTACAGCCGCACAAACGTGTGCAGAGGCCATTGCACCAAGAAAAGAGGCAACCATATGTGGCGCAAACGGTACATAATACAGGTTAGCCAGATTAGCTATCCGTTGTCCTTCGCCTAACCCTCCACATTTTTGAAGATCCGGCATCACAATGTCTACTGCGCCTATCTCCAGCATCTTCCTGAACCCATAAGCCAGGTATTGGTTTTCGCCTGCACAAATAGGGGTGCTGGTAGAATCAGCGATCAGTTTATAGGCTTCTATATTTTCAGCCGGTATAGGTTCTTCCAGCCACATCAGGTTCAATGGTTCCAATCGTTTGGCCACTGCCCTGCCCGAGACAGCATCATAACGGCCATGCATATCAGCGCAGATATCTATATCCGGGCCTACGGCCTGACGGGCAGCAGCCAGTTGATCATACATCCGCTGTACTTCTGCCGGACTAGCCGACCAGTTATACAGGTCATATTTATTGGGATCGTTTGCCTGGTCAAGATCGAACTTAATAGCACTGAATCCCATTTTCCTGGCATTGATCGCTGCTGCTGCAAAATCTGCCGGGGTGGGTAGATTACGTTGATACAAGGCAGTATCACAGTATACCCGAACCTTATCCCGGAATTTACCGCCCAGTAACTGGTAAACAGGGAGCTGCAGGGCCTTGCCTGCAAGGTCCCATAACGCTGTCTCTATTGCTGACAACACCGCTACATACATACCAGCCTGCGCACCCTGGAAAAAACCGGATTTTCTAATATCTTCAAATAAGCGATGCACATTCAGTGGGTTTTTACCTACTATACGGTCGCCAAAATTCTTTACCAGGTGATATGTACCAAGAATAGCATCTACGCCCTCTCCACATCCCCAGATGTCCTGGTTGGTATGGATTTTAACAAACAAACTGCCCCGGATGTAACCACAGTTTACCTTTGTAATCTTCAGGCTGGAAGGAGACGATGCCGCAGGTGTCCGGTCGATAGCATTTTCATATACCTGGCCGAAAATGGATAATGGCGCCAGCGCACCGGCAATGGCTGCCTGGGTTATAAAAGATCTTCTTGAATGAGGGGTTTTCATTACTGCTATTTTATTGGATGAGCATACTTTTGTTGAAGATTACCAATCGCTTCAAATTCGTCAGATAATTTGTTGCTTAACTTTTCAAATATGCGGAAGTAATCAGCATAAATAGCATGATGTACTGCAGTCGGTTTAAAAATGTCAGGAGCATCAACAGCAGGCGCCGCATCATCCAGTGATGCATATATTCCCATTTCAGTAGCACTTAACAAATAGGCGCCATAGCTTACACTATGGAAATGCTGTCGTACCTCCACCGGCTTACTGAATATATCGGCAACCAGCTGGCTGCAAAATGGAATAGTTCCAAAACTGCCATTCAGGGAGAGGCTGTTGGTGCTACGCTGCTCACTCAGTGTTTTTCCAATGCTATAAATTTCGTACAAAATACCTTCTATGGTAGCCCTTATAAAATGCCTGCGTTCGTGTTTAATATTCAATCCAAAATACGCACCACGGGCATTCGCATTCCAGATAGGGGCCCGTTCACCCAAGAGGTAAGG
>Ga0209436_100535_pt1 | contig 16476 bp, 14 predicted proteins | sample AraplaF_Cvi_mTSA_FD_184263 | JGI IMG/M metagenome (GOLD analysis project Ga0209436, IMG submission 184263) | Arabidopsis root microbial communities from the University of North Carolina, USA - plate scrape MF_Cvi_mTSA (SPAdes) (version 2) | ecosystem: Host-associated > Plants > Roots > Endosphere...
TATTACCTGGTATATTACTGATACTGATTCCCAAGTGCCCGCTTTGTCTGGCAGCCTGGATCGCGCTGGGCACAGGTATTGGTATTTCATTTACAGTGGCCACCTGGCTTCGCTGGGGCCTGATTGCAATATGTATTGTTTCCCTTTGTTATCTTATATTAAAAAGTACTGTTCAGTTATGGAAAAATTCATGCTCCTCGTCAGGGAAGACCTGAAAAAATTAAAAGAATATACGGATGCAGACCGGGACCTGGGTGTAAAGGAAATGATGGAATGGGTGGATGGATTGGGTGCTAATTTTGTAGGCGGAGAGCCGTTATGGCCCGATGGCAGATATGTGACGAAGGATGCGATTGTATCTGATGGTCCGTTTATAGAAGGAAAGGAAGGCATCAGCGGGTATATTATGATCCATGCAGAGAACCTGGAACAGGCGGCGGCGATCGCGCAGAGCTGTCCGATCTTACAGCGGGGGGAACTGGAAATGGAGGTAAGACCTTTGATGATCACAGATTTCCCGAATGGGTGAGTTACACCATAAAACGCAACAGGAGATCGACCACTTGTACAAGCAACATTTTGGCAAGATGGTGGCTTTCCTGTTGCGTTTTTCCAAAGATATCGACCTGGATACGGCAGAAGACCTTGTGCAGGATGCCTTCGCAGCGGCCATCTCTCACTGGGAAAAGCAATGGCCCGATAACCCTGCTGCCTGGATATACAGTGTTTGCAAAAACAAAGCCCTGAATAAACTCCGGGATGATAAAAAAATGCTGCGCCTGCACCAGGCGCCTGAGCCGGAAGCTGATGCCATCAGCTATGCAGGTGATTTCCCGGATGATGAACAGTTACGTTTATTATTTGCCTGCGCCCACCCCGATCTTGCGCCTAAAGTGCAGGTGGTGATCACACTGAAATACGTTGTCAATCTCAAAGTAGCTGCCATTGCGGGTTCGCTGGGAATGACAATCGATGGCGTAGATAAATTATTGCTGCGGGCAAGGCAACGGATCAAAGAAGAAAAGATCCTGCTGGTGACACCGGCGCCGGAGGCGATGCAGCAACGATTGCCAATTGTACACAAGATCATTTACCTGATCTTTAATGAAGGCCATACATCGGCAGAAGGGAAGGTACTGCTGCGCGAGGATCTGTGTGAGGAAGCACTGATCCTCACCAAAGCGATTTTAGATAGCCAAATGGGCAATATTGACACCTGTGCCTTATATGCGCTTATGTTGTTCAATGCCGCCCGTTTTAAGGCGCGATTTGATGAGAACGGGGAATTGCTGGACCTGGAGCAACAGGACCGCGCATTATGGAACCCTGACCTGATCAGACTGGGTACACACTATTTTAACCTGGCCAAAGGGCCGGAATTGTCTTCTTACCATTTTGAGGCTTACATCGCTTATCTGCACAGCACGGCTGCTTCATTTGCAGATACAAACTGGCAATTGATCGCACAATTATACACGCATTTATTACCCAACCCATTTGCCGAATTAAATTATGCGATTGCACTGTATTATGCAGGCGAGCGGAACAGTGCATTTGAGAAATTATTTGCATTGCAGCGCTCCGCCTTTATGAACAGTTATTATTTGCTGAATGCCACACTCGGCAAACTGTATATGCTGGAAGGCGATCATGCACAGGCCGCTGTGTACTATTCTAAAACCCTTGACCAGACCAGGTCTGCGGCGGAGACAAATTATATCAGGAAGATGTTGTCAAAGTTAAATTTGTAGATATTATCTTTAGGTATATAATTGAATTATGGAAGCAATCATGGCAGCAGATTACGTGAACAATGCAGTATTGGAAACGATTATTAAAGATGGAAACTGGAAGGGTACTCCGGTTGATGCGCGTGGGCGCTATGTAAATTTGCAGCATCCATATTCACCGTCTTTTATGGAAGTGATACGTTGGAAGATGAAGGAAAATCCATTTAAGGCGGAAAAGGAGAAGCTGAGGTGGAAGCCGGATGTGCTGACGGATGCGAGTTGGTTGAATGGGGATGATGATGTGATTGCATGGCTGGGGCATTGTACTTTCTTTATTCGTATTGGTGGTGTGCGTTTGCTCACTGATCCTGTATTTGGAGATATTCTGGCCGTGAAGCGGGTGGCGCCTTTTCCTGTAAACCCGATATTATTAACCAAGCTGGATTATATCTTGTTATCCCATGATCATCGGGATCATTGTGATAAGCCTACTTTACAAAGATTGGCAAGGAATAACCCGAAGGCGACGTACCTGGCTGGATTGGGGATGGAGTCTTTGCTAAGAGAGTTCACTGGATCTGAGCAGATTCAGGAGGCAGGTTGGTATCAGCAGTATCAAACAGATAATATAAAGATCACGTTTGTACCTGCACGCCATTGGGGTAAGCGGGGTGCATTTGATACGAACAGAAGATTGTGGGGTGGATTTGTGATTGAGTCTGCGCAGCGGAGGATCTATTTTGGAGGGGATAGTGGGTATGATACGCATTATCAGCAGTTGCAGGAGGTGTTTGGCGGTTTTGATTATGCATTGCTGGGGATTGGGGCTTTTGAGCCGGAGTGGTTTATGCATCCGGTGCATCAGTCACCGGCGCTGGCGATAAAGGCGATGGAGGAGTTACATGCGAAGTATGCGATACCTATGCATTTTGGCACTTTTGATCTGTCGGATGAGCCGCTGGATCTGCCTTTGAAGGTGTTTAAGCAGGTGGCGACGGAGAATGGGTTGGAGAAGAAGATAAAACCATTGCGCATTGGGGAGGCTTTGCATTTGGGGTAATTACACTTGTCATCCTGATTGATTTTATGTTTGACTTATTAAGGTTCACATTTAACGGTGAACCTTTTCAATTTTAGGTTCATATCCAGGTAATCCGCGTCATTATCCTGCTATCTTCCAACAGGAAAATCCCGTATCATTGAGTGGTACAGGTCACAGAACAATTGTTCATCCATAAACCTTTCCACTCTATGAAACTCTTAACTACTTTACTGCTGGCAATCAGCACACCTTTTTTATATTCCTGTGGTAAGCAATGGCAGGAGAAAGCCCCTGCTGCTGTCAGCGCGAAATCAATTGCTGCTGCCGAAGCTGCTGAAACATGGGAAACGGTATTAGATGGCAATTCATTTGCCAATTACACTGCTTTTGAAGCTGCGTGGAACTATCTCTATCCATGGGGCTCGGATCATAACGGTACTGCACGTATGTACGGCAGCAGTACGGATCACAATCACATTTACCTGAACAATGGTGTCCTCACTATCAAGGCGGCAAAGATCACCTGGGATGAGGGTACCAGTAGTTCCAGTCCTTACCTGGCTATTCATTATCATTCCGGTGCGATCAATACAAAAGAGCATGTATTGGTCAATGAGCAGTTTCCCAACTGGGAAGTGAAATGCGATTTCCAGGTACCTACGGTCACTGGCTCCTGGCCGGCTTTCTGGCTGACCGGGGTCAATAGCTGGCCACCGGAAAGCGATATTATGGAGTTTAAGGGGAGTGCGGTGAACTGGCAGAATACTTTCAGGACATCTTCTGATGTATCCAGTACATTGACGACGGTATCTTCTCCGGCAAGCTGGCATACTTACCGGGCATGGATCACCAAGGTGAGTGATACGAATGTAGATATTCACTACTATATTGATGGGGTCTGGAAAGGGGTGCATAATGCCAATTTTGTAGGAAAACCCCTGTATGTGATCATTAATATGCAGATGGAAGGTTCCAGTGGAACACCCGGGCCGACTGCGGATACGTATTTGTATGCACGGAATATTTATATAGGGCGAACCCGGACTTATTAGTTTTAGCGACCTGTGACCTGTACTTGTTTTTCGTAGTATATCAATTGTCATTTACTTAATACGGCGTGCATTTAGACCTGCGATTTTACCAGCCTCTTTTGTCGCCTGGCACTGAGCATCGTTAGATCCGGTGATTTAGGAAAATAGAAAATTCAAACTGTTACACGACCTTATTTTTTTGCTCATCGAAAATGTAGTAGATTTCCTGAAATTCGTTTCGGACATCTAAAATCATGTTGGCATGAGCACACAGCCTGTGGAAGTAGACGTGCAGGTATATAGTTTTAAGGCGTTTTTTGAAGAGAAGGCTATTTATCCTGTGGGTATTGATAGTTATCAGCGTCCGTATGTATGGGGCGAGGACAAAATATCAGATCTTATAAGGGATTTGAAGGCGTATATAGAACACCCCAGGGGCTTGAAATATTACATGGGGAGTATACTATTACATCAGCACAATTCAAAGCTATACATCATAGATGGGCAGCAACGCCTTACCACCCTTTGTATTTTATATTATGTACTAAACGGACATTTATTACCCAATGGTCGTATGGCAATGGAGTATAATTCTCCAATATCCGTACGGAATATCAGGAATGCGAAGCTTTTGTTTGAGGCAATAAAAGAAAAGTGGCTGGATCAGGCAGATTTTTTATTCCGGAATCTGCAATTTACATTTATCACGACCCTATCTGAAGATCTGGCTTTTACCTTTTTTGATACACAAAACAACAGAGGTGTCAAACTCAACCCCACTGATTTACTAAAAGCCTACCATTTACGAGCGATAGGTAATGCAGCATATAGCAATATCCAAAAAGAATGTGCTGCACGATGGGAGAAAATACAAGGACAGGAAGTTTTATTTGGACAACAAAAGGATTTCGTTGCTGAACTTTTTCACCAGTTCCTGTGGCGTAGCCGATGCTGGAAAGGGCAAAAAGTGATCTACAGGGAAGAGGTTGAAGATATATTGCATGAGTTTCAAAAGAAAACCCTCCCGCATACCCATCAGGATACAGTTCCTTTGTATCCGGGTGCAAATAATATCCTGGCTACTGCCTTGCAAATGAATTCCCCGCAGCAGTTATCTCTGCAAACTGGTGCGATAACGATAAGTAGTACCAGCGCTTATTTACCATTTACACTTCGTCAACCTATTAGTGAAGGCTTAGGCTTTTTCCTTTTTGCTGAGAAATATGCCAGTTTAATAAAGGTGATATTTTTTGATAAAAATCCACCTGATCCGGAAATTGGAGCAGTTCAAACTTTTTACAATAAGGTATTGCAACATCTGTCTCTTTATTTAAAGGAATTGCACCTGCTGGCTATTGTTATGTATTTTGACAAATTCGGAACCAGGCGGATATTGGAATTTACGCTTTGGCTGGATCATGTGATAGGGGCATTACGTTTAGAAAAATACGCTATTTATAGAGAGGCGACTATTAAGTTTTTAAAAGAAGTTGATTATAATATTTTTGATGTAATTAGTCAGGCCTTTCTTCCTGAGGAAGTGATTGGCTTTTTGAAAGAACTAAAGTACGCTGGTGCGAATGTGGAGATAGAAAAAGTATATGCCAGAACAGATTTGCCGGAAAGTGGTGTGAAAGCGTGGTATAAAAATAGCATTCTGACATACTACAATAAAGAAACTTTTTCAGGGAAATCAAATTGGATTAGCCCGGAATTTATTAAGTACAAATTACAATGAGTATAGTATCAAAAACAATATCCCTGAAAGAAATTGTAGATAAAGATATTTTCTTCAATGTTCCTATTTATCAGCGTTTGTATGTGTGGGAGGAAGACCAGGTAAAAACATTACTGGAAGATATTGAAACTGCTTTTGATGATAAGAAGGAAGTATTCTTCCTGGGAGGTGTATTAGTTGTAGAACATGAGAAGATAGAAAAGGGTGTCGTGTATGACTTAATAGATGGCCAACAGCGTTTTACTACACTTTGGATGATCAGCTTAGTGTTTCAGGATAGTTTAGCGCCATTTATTGAGAGAAAAGAAGTAGGTCAAAACCGGCACAGGGTTGTTTTTTCAATTCGGGATGATGTTTATCAATACTTCAGAAATTATATAGGTGGCCTTACGGATGGCAGGATCAATCCTAATATTGAAAATGCATTGGCATTTATAGCTACTTTCAAACAGGCCATCGGAAACGATAAGGTAGCTAAAATAGCCCGGTTTATTTATGAAAAAGTGCAATTGATCTTTACGGAGGTACCCAAAGAAACCGATCTGAATAAGCTATTTGAGATTATTAATAATAGAGGGGTTCAGTTACAACAACATGAAATACTGAAAGCAAAATTATTAGCTAAGGTGGACGCTCAGCAACGGTTTAAATATGGTTGCATCTGGGATGCCTGTGCTTATATGGAAAGCTATGTTGAGAAGAATATCAGGGATATTCTGAAGCTAAGAATACAGGATTTGTTTGAAAACGATGCCGCTGCAGTTGGCGCGGAAAAACTCCGATTCGCATCAAATATATTGGAACTTGTTTCACAAAATGGGGCCCCCGATTCTGATAGCTGGAGTTTGGGAAAGATATTATCAGAAGAGATTTCGGATATAAAAATAGAAAAGAATGACGAAGAGATGTATGAAGCAGATGAGGTAAGAAGCATTATTTCTTTCCCAATGTTATTGCAACACACGCTTCGCATATTCCTGGCGAAAAATAATAAGCAAGACATATCTAAAATACTGGATAAAGAGCTACTGAACATTTTTGATCGTCATTTTTTGGAACCTAAGGATGTCACTTCTTTTATTGAATTGCTGTGGGAGGTACGATATGTTTTTGATAAGCACGTTATCAAATGGGTCCGTTTGGAGGATGGGGAAACGCATCTTATTTGTGGGTTGGAGAAATACGAAAACAAAGGGAATTTCTATTTAAGAAGAATACAACGAGACGCTTCCGTTGATAAAGGAGAAGCCTTATTACAAAGTTTCCTATACCATTCACAGCAAATCACCACACAGTACTGGCTCACACCTTATTTGAAATATTTAATAGATAATAAAGACGGTAATAGCTACCATTACTTAAAACATCTGGATAATCATTTATTCTGTTCCGGGGAGACTGAAAGCCTGATAGTAAGAACAAGGAAGTTCCTGGATAATTTTAGTTATTCAGCACCAATGCCATTCGATATTTCTTTGTTATCAGCGCCTTTGGGCACGGCTTTCCCGCATTATTGGTTTTATAAACTTGAATTTGTTTTATGGAGTGCATTGGCAGCGCAGAAAGATCAACGATGGAGGAATTTTAAATTCACAGCGAAAAATTCAGTTGAACATATTTCGCCACAAACGCAGAAAGATACTGATACCAATACCGTTTCGGCAGACATGCTGGATTGTTTTGGTAATTTATCACTGGTTTCCCGTAGTATCAATTCCGAGTATAGTAATTTACCTTATAACGAAAAAAGGCAGCGTTTCATAAATAATAACCACGTCAAATTAGATAGCTTGAAAATGGAATTGATCTATGAGAATGAGGTATGGAATGATACCCTTGCCGGTCAGCATCAAAAGGAAATGATAAAATACCTGGAAGATTACCTGGCTACTTCATATATATAAGCAGCAATAAGCCACTTCTAGCTTATTCAAACAGCAGAAAACTACTTGTAGCTTATTTAAACAGCATTAAACCACTTGTGGCTTATGCCTGTGTCCATCTGGTTTTATTTTCAGCCATCGCACTAACAGTGGTAATGTCAAACCCTGAAACACCAGTGAGATCACTACCACCATTACCGCAATGAAGATGATCGTATCCCTTTGCGGGAAAGGTTCTCCGCTATCCAGTTTCTCAGGTAAAGCCAGCGCAGTAGCCAGCGATACAATCCCTCTCATCCCGGACCATCCCAGGATCAAACAGGTCTTCCAGTCCAGTAAGGCTTTCTTATGTTTATCTGTGCCGGTTTTGCGGAAGGTGAGATAGTGCCTCCTGCTTTCTAAGAAAATCCGTACAACCCGAATAGCGATCGTAACAAACACAATGAGGAAACTGTAGCCAATAAGCGGCAGGATCTGTATACTTTTTACATTATGGATCACGTATGGGAACTCCAGCCCGATAAGGATAAATACCAGTCCGTTCAATATAAATACAATGATATCCCAGAATGCTTTTGACTGCGCTTTTGTGGAAGCCGGGAAATACATGCTGGTAAGACGGGCGGTAAGGATCCCCAATACAACAACTGCAATGACACCTGATACATGCAGGTCTTCTGCCAGTGAATAAGTGACAAAGGGAAACAGGAGCGTGAAGCTGATGGCGACGATCCCATTTTGCCGCGTATGATGTAAGATGAATTGTAATAGTTTCCCTGCAATACCACCGATCAGTGCACCGCCAGCCAGCAGTAATATAAATTGTCCACCTGCCTTATACCAGATGAAGGAACTACCTGCTACTGCGGCCACTGCAAAGCGGTACGCAATAAGGCCGGAGGCATCATTGATGAGACTTTCGCCTTCCAGGATCGTGAGTGTTTTATGGTTGAGACCGAGGCCTTTGGTGATACTGGTGGCGGCTACTGCATCAGTGGCGGATAATACCGCCCCCAATACAAATGACAGCGGCCATGGCATACCCATAAGGTAATGGGCCAGCAGGGCGATTCCCCCGGTGGTAATGAAAACGACTGTGAATGCAAGCGTATTGATGGTTTTGCCATTGTTCTTAAACTCCTGCACAGAGATATTACAGGCAGCATCGTACAGCATGGGCGGGAGAAAGATGAGAAATATAATTTCCGGACTGATCGTAATCTGTGGCATACCAGGTACGAAGCCTAGTGCAATACCGGCTGTGACGAGCAATACAGGATAAGGGCGCTTTAGTTTATCTGCGAATGCTGAGAGTGCCATCATGACTCCCAGGATCAACATGACGATGCTGTAATTTTCCATTGGGTGCTAAAGGGCGCAAAATAATAAATTATTTTAATAAGCTTTACCCTTTAAAACACTACATGCAATAAAAGGCTTGCCTGCAAGGTGTCTGCCTCTTCCAAAAGCTTTTTATCTTTTACATGTGCCGCCACATCCCATACATCACTCAATAAGCTCTCTTTATACACTTTCGCAAAGTCAAAATAACTTAATTCCAGTTGCCACTCTTTAGTGATATGCTCATAAATAGCCTGGTTCGTTACTGGCAAGCTGGTATGATCTATGACCAGGCAGGTGCCACGCGGCTGCAATAATAAATGCTGAAGGATCCGCTGATTATAAATGATCCAGGCTTTCAGGTATTTATCACTATACTGATGCAATAACTTTTTCTTCCGGGAGGGCTTTTTAAAATATTTCCATATCAGTAAGGGAAGGCCTCCTTTCATCGCATATTTATGTTCTGATTTTTTAAAACGCCTGCTTAGCAGAGAGCTGACTACACTCCGGTAATCCCTAAGAATTACGAGGTAATATGCCGCTGGCAATAGTACGCGGTAAGTATCCAGGAAGAGGCAGGTGCGGGGATCTTTCCAACCCCATTGCATTTGTGCTGATTGCTTATTGCTGACCAGTGCATGCAGGATCTTTTCCTGTTCAGCGTGAATGCAGATCTTATCAAGATTTAATAGCCCTTCGTCATTGCCTGTGAGCTCCCGTAATATGCCCCGGTGTGCTTCCACAAAATCCACATCTTCAAAATGCCCGTCTGTATTGCCAATGCCGGCACCCAGGAACTGATCACCCAGATGTAAACCACATTTATGCAGCCATTGTGTGATCAATGAGGTGCCGGACCGGTGCATGCCGGTGATCACTAATACCTTATTCTTCATCTTTAATTATGCAGTTGCCTCCTGATAAGGAATGTTTTGTGTTTGTATAGATGCCTGTATAAATCTGAATAGTTCGTTGGTACAGGCGGTTATTGACTGTTCATTTGTTTTTAAGTGCAGATCCGGACACAGCGGCACTTCGAAGGGATCATTGACACCTGTCAGGTTCCTTAATTTGTCAGGATGATGGTCCGGCAATAGTGCACGTTTGTACAGCCCTTTGGTATCCCGCTGTACCAGTTCTGCTACCGGGCAGTCAACAAATACCGTTTTCACATGCTCATAAGCGTTAGTGAGTTCTTCACGCATCGCACTATAAGGGTTGATCGCACTGATGATGCATATGATCCCATGCCCGGAGAGGCGGCTGGCAACAAAGCCAAGTCTGCGGATGTTTTCGCAACGGTCTGCTTTTGAAAAACCCAGGTCTTTGCAAAGGAATTCCCGGTAATTATCTCCATCGATGATTTCAATGGGGGTACCATAGGTCATGGCTTTTCTTTTTACACTGGTGGCAATAGTCGTCTTTCCTGCGCCGGAAAGTCCGCATAACTGGATAATCATCGCATATAAATTTACAGGTTGACAATAAGCTGCAGACAGGAAATAAGAGGTTATATGGCGGGTTGATCGTAAATAGTAGCAGAGATAATAGTTCGCAATTATATCTCTTTAGCCATCGGATATGTTGCTCTAAAGTAGAAAAATTCTTTATAAATCCATGCGCATTAAGATAAAAATAACAAATGTGTCGACAAACGGTAATTAGAAATGCCCTATGGTATAGTGTCAATGATACATTTTTTATACATTTATGACCGATTTACCACCACCACCTCCGGTAATTTTAATTCGATGTATCGATTTATTGCGTTGTTATGCCTGTGTTCCACGGTTTTGGGGCAAAGAAAAATGGAGTACCTGGATAGAGGTATAGTGGTTGTGCGTCATCAGCGGGATAGCGTATTCCTTAGCTGGCGCCTGTTAACAACAGCTCCTGAACAGGTCGGCTTTAATATTTATCGTGATCAACAATTGCTGAACAGACAGCCTTTGAAAGAGGTCCTGTTTCAATACTGTTTTGCCTGGTATCTCCCCATCCCGGATTTTATTTAGGAGCAGGTATGAAAAATAACGTCAGACCGAATATTGTAATAAATGGAAAAAGATAATCTTTCCCGCAGGGAATTTATGAAGCAATCGATGATTATAAGTGCAGGTCTACCCGTAGCGGCTTCTTTACAGTCGTGGATGCCAGCGGGCGGTGTGCAGGATAGGATGCCTTTGCATTGGCTAGGTGATAAGGTACCGAAGTTAAGTATGGGAGCCACCTGGGGCGTGCCATGGCCGCAGGGGGCTGTGAAGAAAAATGGTGGTTTTGTGTTGGAAAGTGCGCAAGGATCCGTGAACCTGCAATCATGGCCACTGGCTTACTGGCCGGATGGGTCGCTAAAATGGACAGCGCATGCGATCGGTGCGAACCAGGGATTGACGGGTGAGCTGGTATTAAGGACAGTGTCGAAATCTTCCAGTACAGGTGCGGTAAAAGTGACTGAATCTGCTGATCATTATCTAATAGACAATGGTATACTGCAATGTAGCATTCAAAAAAACGGTGCTCCCTTAATCAACACGATTGCTAAGAATGGAAAGGTGTTCGCTACTAAAGGTATCCTGGTGCTGCAGGTGCAGAATGCCGCAGAGGCAGCGACGATGCATGATCACTATGAATCGCAGATCACGGAAGTAGTGGTGGAACAATCCGGACCTGTAAGGGCGGTCGTTAAAATTTCAGGCAATCATGTCAATGAGGCAAAACGGAATTTACTGCCATTCATCGTGAGACTATATTTTTACGAAGGCAGTGAGGCCATCCGCATTTTGCACACGATCATATTTGATGGTGATGAAAATAAGGATTTTATCAGTGGCTTAGGTATTCGCTTCAATCTTCCCCTCCAAGGGGAGACCTACAACCGGCACATTCGTTTTACAGGGGAAAAAGAAGGCGTTTTTGCAGAGGCAGTGAAAGGATTGACCGGTTTGCGCCGCGATCCCGGAGAAGCCGCCAGAAAGGCCCAAATTGATGGAAAAACGGTAAGAGATGTTTCGGCCATCGAAGACAGACTGAAATACATACCCGAATTCGGAGATTATACTTTATTTCAGCCTACGCCTGATGCATTTGAGATTCAGAAACGCACCAAAGAAGGCTATGGCTGGATTCAATCCGCCTATGGCCAAAGGTCTTCCGGCACCGCTTATGTAGGAACACCTGAAGGTGGCCTGGCCTTTGGCATCCGGAATTTCTGGCAGAGCCATCCTGCACAATTAGATATCCGGCATGCACATACGCAGGAGGCGAATATTACGATGTGGTGCTGGGCGCCGAAGGCGAACCCCATGGATCTTCGTTTTTACCACGATGGTATGGGCCAGGATACTTTCGAAAAACAGCGGGATGGATTAGATATCACTTACGAAGATTATGAACCGGGTTTCGGTACACCTATGGGAGTAGCACGTACCAGTGAAGCACAGATCTGGGTGTTAAGTGCAACGCCGGATAATGAATTGCTCACCCAAATAGCCGCGTACATCCAGGATCCTGATACCATTACCTGTGCAACAGATCAGTGGCAGTTAGCAGGTGTATTCGGTGGAAACTGGAGCCAGGCGTATACCCCATCTCCTGTAAAAAAGAAGATGCAGGAACAACTGGATTTTTATTTCGATTATTATCATCGGCAGGTGGAAGAAAGACATTGGTACGGCTTCTGGAATTATGGAGATGTGATGCATTCTTATGATAGTGACAGGCATGTATGGCGTTATGATGTAGGGGGCTATGCCTGGGATAATTCAGAATTGTCCACTGACCTCTGGCTGTGGTATTACTACCTGCATTCCGGGCGTAAAGAGGCTTTTCGGATGGCGGAAGCGATGACCCGGCATACGGGTGAAGTGGATGTGCATCATATAGGACGGTTTGCTCCCCTGGGTTCCAGGCACAATGTGCAACACTGGGGATGTAGTGCCAAGCAATTACGGATCTCTACGGTAGCCAATCGTCGTTTCTATTATTACCTCACGGCTGATGAAAGGGTAGGAGACCTGATGCAGGCAGAAGTAGACGCCGCCTACACGTTACGCAGCATTGTACCAGGTCGTAAAATAGGACAGCCGGCAGGTGATCCGGATGGTAAATACGCAGGTGTATCCTTTGGTACGGACTGGGGCTCACTGGCAGCAGCATGGCTCACTGAATGGGAGCGACATGGAACACCACTTGCGAAAGAACGATTGCTCAACAGTATGCAAAGCATTGCTGCACAGCCCCACGGATTTTTTACCGGTTCGGCAGAGATGGAGCTGGCTACCGGGAAATTCAAACCTGCACCGGCAGATAAGATCTCGGTATCTCACCTGAGTGCAGTATTTGGTTTGCCGGAGATCTGTATGGAACTGGTGGCATTGATCCCGATGCCTGCATTTGAAAAGGCATGGCTAGCTTATTGTACTTTGTACAATGCAACACCTGAGGAACAAAAAGCGGCATTAGGAAAACCACTGGGTAAACTGAACCTGCGACAGGGGCATGCCCGCCTCACAGCTTTTGCAGCACGTGCGAAAAAAGATCCAGCACTGGCTGCCCGCGCATGGAACGAGTTTCTGGGTGGTGAAGCGGGTATTAAAAAAATGAGTACGAAACTGGACCTGGTAAATGGACCTGCGGTATTACATCCTATAGAGGAAGCGCCCGGTATTTCTACAAATGCAGTGGCACAATGGGGCTTAACGGCAATGGCTATGTTAGACCTGGCAGGTAATGCTTATAATGAATAAGATGATGAAACAACTACTGATATTACTGTTCTTTTCACCGGTAGCCATGGCGCAAAAGCTTATTTTCAAAGCGAACTTCAAAGCGCCACTGGATACTACGCTGTGGAAAGCAGAAATAGTACCCAAGCCGGATTCCCGGGTATACACTTCAAAAAGGAAACTGGTATTGGATACCAAAGGAGGGGTGACCGTTTGGTTGAATAAAGAACTGCGTGGCAACTATACAATTGAATATAAAAGGACGGTGGTGATAGATGGTGGTGCCAATGATCGTCTTTCTGATTTGAATATGTTCTGGATGGCTCAGGAACCGGGCTTTCACCGCCATGGTGTGCTGGAAGAATATGATTCCCTGCAATTGTATTATATCGGCATGGGTGGCAATACGAACAGCACCACCCGTTTCAGAAAGTATGAAGGAACAGGGGAGCGAAGACTGATCGGCGAGTTTACAGACAGTACACATCTACTGCAAGCCAATCATACTTATACCATTCGCATTGTTGTAAAAGATGGTACGACCAGTTTTTATGCAGATGGGGTACGCTATTTTGAATATGCTGATCCTCAGCCATTCCATAAAGGTTATTTCGGGTTCAGGTCTACCTGGTCCAGGCAAATTATTAGTGACTTTAAAATTTATCAATAATGAATAAACTGTTGTTAACTTTTCTCAGCGCTGTTTTCCTGATCAGCGCTGCACCGCAAAAGCCCACTTTATACCTGATAGGAGATAGCACTGTCAAAAACGGTAAAGACAAAGGGGATGGAGAACTGTGGGGATGGGGCCATTTCATAGGAGACTATTTTGATACCACAAAGATCCATGTCGTGAATCGTGCACTGGGAGGTACCAGTAGCCGTACTTACAGAACAAAGGGATTGTGGGAAGGCGTGCTTACAAAATTACAAGCCGGTGATTATGTCATCCTGCAATTTGGGCATAATGACGGTGCACCATTGGATGATACAGCACGTGCCAGGGGAACCATCAAAGGTATTGGTGATGAGCAGCAGGAGATTTATAACCCGATCACGAAGCAGCAGGAAGTAGTGCATTCTTATGGCTGGTATTTAACACAGATCATTAAAGAAGCAAAGGCAAAAGGCGCTACACCGATAGTATGTTCACCTGTTCCACGTAATGTATGGAAAGATGGAAAGGTGGTGAGAAATAACGGCGACTATGGGCTGTGGGCAAAGCAGGTAGCAGAAAGAGAAGGAGTGGCTTTTATTGACCTCAATACATTGATTGCGGATGTATATGACCAGGAAGGGGAGACGAAAGTAGCCGGCACTTATTTTGGGTCAAAAGATCATACGCATACTATTGAGGCCGGAGCGAAGCTGAATGCGGGGCAAGTGGTGAATGGAATAAAGGGGATAAGAAAGTTGAGCCTTAAAAAATACCTGAAATAATATGGTAGATAATTTACCTGCCCTGCCGGGAACAAGCACCCGGCGGGGCTAATACGCTAAGAATACAACTGTACCTTCTCTATCATCTCCACAATATTCGAGACCTGGAGTTTCTCGCAGATCCGCTTCTTATAGGTACTTACCGTAGACACCTGCAAACTCAGTTTATCCGCAATATCCGCCACACTCAATCCTTTTATCAGCAACTGCATAATATTACTCTCCCTGTTCGACAAGCGATCCAGTGGATTGACTGTAGATTTCTTTTTGGTAATATTATTCAGCAGGGTTTGCTTCAGTGCAGGGCTTAGATATTTCTCATCTCTCAGCAAACTTTTGGTGGCATTCTTGATCTCCTCTATGCCCATCTTTTTTGAAAGGAAACCATCAGCTCCCGCTTCGAGATAGCGCCAGCCAAAGATCTGTTCATCGTAACTGCTGAAAATAAGAATTTTAATATCCGGATGCCTCAAACGGATAACATCCAGCATCTGGTGATTATTACCACCAGGCATATCGATATCCAAAATGACAAGATCAAACGGTTTTGAAGCCAGGATCTTCAGTGTTTCCTCAAAACTCCCCGCTTCACTCACATGCACATCGTCTATGGATTTTTGTAAAATGAGGGTTGTGCCATATCGTACAACCTCCTGATCGTCTACTACTAAAATGTTAGGCATATGGAGATATTAGGTAAATATACGGGGTAACGCGTAAAGATCAAAACAGGGAGGGCATTTTTTGTAGTAAAAAAACTACAAGAGTTTACAATTAGTTCTAACAATTTGATTTATTAAGATATATAATTTTGTTTTATGTGATTTTGTATTGCATGTGAGTGAATATTTAAAAAACGACTAAAATCTGGGGCAAACCTACATTAACGGAACCATCCCTTCAAGCAAATCAGCCGAGAGTGAACAATACACGCAAGAGGGAGGCGTGTCTCTTTTTGCAATCCACCTAACTTATTCCAACAGTGAACGATATAAATGATTGAGCAGCTATGGCTGTTTAAGATATTATTACCTATCCTATATCCCTATCCTACGTACAAACAAGGGGGCTTTTCTGTCTGGCCTCGGACAGCAAATGCCCTCTTACTTTTTTATCCTACACTAATTTTTTGTACATTCAACTTTCAGTGCTTCATAAATAAGCACAGGGATGGAACTATTCTTATGCCCACGTTAAAAAACTAAAATATCATCATGAGCTCTCGGAGAATTTTTATGCAACAAGCCGGCCTGATCGCCGCCGGACTTATGTTGAACCCGTCGGACATCTTCAGTAGCAATCGCGCAAACACTGTCTCGAAGATCGGTATCCAGCTATACACCCTGCGGGATCAGCTGACCAAAGACGTGAAAGACACCATTCAAAAGGTGGCTAAGACTGGCTATAGTCACGTGGAGACCTACTATGGCTATAGCGGAACCAAAGCACCGGCTACATTCTGGGGCCTCCAACCCAAAGAACTGAAGGCGCTCCTGGCCGAAAACAAGCTCAGTACCCACAGCGGGCACTATCAGCTGAATGACTTC
>Ga0209436_100544_pt1 | contig 16288 bp, 16 predicted proteins | sample AraplaF_Cvi_mTSA_FD_184263 | JGI IMG/M metagenome (GOLD analysis project Ga0209436, IMG submission 184263) | Arabidopsis root microbial communities from the University of North Carolina, USA - plate scrape MF_Cvi_mTSA (SPAdes) (version 2) | ecosystem: Host-associated > Plants > Roots > Endosphere...
AGTGGATTATACTATATCCCCTTTGGTGATCCCTGCAGGACAGCATAGCGCCAATATTCCTGTTAATATTATAGACGATAGCCAGGTAGAATCTACAGAATTTTTGAATTTGCAGATAGATGGAGGAACAGGAGGGAATATGTTGTATCCGGTTGGCGCAGATAGTACCGTGGTGATCTCAATTGAGGACAATGATCCAGTGAATAGCAAAATTTGTATTCCGAATGTGTTTACACCTAATGGCGATGGAAGGAATGATCTGTTTGTGATCCGGGGATTGGAGAATTATCCGAATTCAAGGTTGTCAGTATTCAATTTGCTTCGTGGTGGCGTATTGGTGTACAGGTCGGAGAATTATGATAATAGCTGGGATGGACGCGGTGCAGGTCCGGGTTTGTATAGTTATGTATTGGAGGTGAATGAACATGGAAGGAGGAAAATTTATAGAGGCAAACTGGTGATTATAAAATAGGTTTATTATATTGAATTAAGCGCCTGTATCACGAAAAGATACAGGCGCTTAATATTATAAATGACCATATTTTTTGATGGCGGCTTCTTCCCGGATCAGGCGATCTTTGTTTAATTGAGGTCTGTCAGCAGGTGTCAGCGTTGATAAGATCTTGCGGATTTCAATGGCAGGGAAGTCAGCACAATAGATGGGGGAACCCGGATGCTGTTTCCACGAATCTTTGATTGGCCCGGCATCTACCGGATCAAATCCCAGTTCATCTACCAATTGCATGACGATCTTTTTGGCATGTACATCATCACCTGCTACTGGTAAACCTATACGATCACTGTGTCCTTTTGGTACTCCTTTTTCTGCCAGGCTTTGGGCAAGTATACTATTGAAGACCTTTATGACAGGATGCTGCAATTGTTCCTCTACCCATTCACTGTCTATGGTAAATTCCGAAAAGCCATTTAAGCGCCCGTCTCGCAGGTCCGGATAGTAATTGCAGGTATCAATGACAATTTTATCTTTCAAGTCCTTAAACAGGCCCGTAGGAAGCAAAGGAATGCTTTTTTGTGGAATGGTCACTATTACCAGGTCACTTTGCTGTACTAATTCTTTCAAGTGAGCAGGGATTACCCCTGTTTCCTCCGCGAATGTTTGTAATGATTGCGGTCCGCGTGAGTTTGTCAGCAATACTGTGTAATCAGCTTTGCTTAGTTTTCCGGCAAGCGTTCCTCCGATGCTGCCCGATCCTATTATTCCAATTTTCATATCGTAATTTTGTGATCAAATTTAGCAGGTGGAGGTGCTTGTAACAAGAGCTGAACTGGCGACCAGTTACTTACCTGCAAGTTAGTTAAGTTGAAAACAAAGGACTTATGGCGGCAAATAAAATATTCACAATTACAGATCTTGCAAAATGCTATAACAATTCGGAGCGATCTATCAGAATTGTGCTGGAGAGAATAGGTGAGAAATGGTCGATGATCGTATTGCTATTATTAGATGAGCATGGTACTGTTCGTTTTCATGAGTTTGATAATATGATTGATGGTATTTCGCAGAAAGTGCTTTCTAACACGCTGAAGACACTGGAAACGGATGGTTTAATACATAGAAAAGCATACCCGGTGGTGCCTCCGAAAGTTGAATATACACTGACTGATTTAGGGCGGGGGCTGGCAACACCGGTAAAAGCGCTGGTTGACTGGGCCTGTGCGCATAGTGGTGATATTGTAGCATCCAGGAAATCACAGATCAGGCAGGTGTAAACGAATCAGGCTTTCTGCCGTCACCGGCACGGTTTTCTTTCTTAATAAGAGTGTGAGGCTCACAGCAAACTTAAGTGAAGGTGCCTACAAGCCATCATGGAAAACTTATTGGAAGAGTGAGGCCCACAGCAAACTTAAGCGAAGGGGTCTACAAGCCATCATGGAAAACTTAGTGGGCGTAAGGCCCCACGGCAAACTTAGTGAAAGCGACTACAATCCATCATGGAAAATAATACCCAGGCTATGTCGCTCCCCGCTGTGAACGGTGCTGACACCATGCTTCATATTCACCCGATAATAGCCTTTGCTGCCTTTTGCAGGACGGAAGTTAGTGGTGAAGATGATCATATCTCCCCTACCCGGTTTTAATACATTGGCTTTTGATTGCGCACGGGGGATCTGTTCTGTGATGACGAATTCCCCGCCGGTGTAATTTTCATCCAGGATGAACACCATTTGCATCGGGAAATAGATCTCTCCATAAAGGTCCTGGTGCAATGTATTAAATCCACCTTCGCCATATTTTAATATCAACACTGTTGGCTTTTCCTGTTGGTGTGCTTTGCACAGGGCTTTCATTTCATCATGCGTTGACGGGAAACTTTTGGCGATGTTCAACTCCTGCATCCATTGATTGGCAACTGGTGCTATCTGCGCGTATACGCTTTCTCTTAAGGTGGTGATGAGTGGGGGCAATGGATATTGGAAATACTTGTATTCTCCCTGACCAAAACGATAACGTTCCATATTGATGGTTTTGCGATAGGTGTTCTCTGCGTTGTAATCTGCGATCAGGGCATCGCATTCCTGATTATCCAGTACGTTCTTAACAATGACAAATCCTTTGTCGTGTAGTTCTTTGGTGATCGATGACCAGTCTTGAGCGGTTATATTCATAGCTGCAAAACTAGTGGGGAAATAAAGAATGAAAAATCCGGATATTGCTATTTTTACCAGGTTTATTCAACAAGTAATTTGGATACAACTTCACACGCTTTGGAAACACCCTTCCATTTTTATTCGCTGAGCTTTGCTATCAAAATATGATCATGGAAAAAGCAGTAAATTTTAAGAACAGATCATGGGAGGTGGCAGCCATTCTTCATCTTCCTGAAAACTTTGCGGAGCAAAATACATACGCAGCTATTATCTGTGTACATCCAGGGAGTAGCGTTAAAGAACAGACTGCTGGTTTGTACGCAGCCGAACTTGCCAAAGCAGGTTTTGTTGCACTGGCTTTTGATGCGTCTTTTCAGGGAGAGAGTGGCGGCGAGCCCCGCTTTTTGGAAGACCCTGCTACACGGGTGGAAGATATAAAGTGTGCGGTTGACTACCTGACTACTTTATCCTTTGTGGACAATGAGCGTATTGGCGTACTGGGCATTTGTGCCGGTGGTGGGTATGCTGCCAATGCAGCTCTCACGGAGAAAAGGATCAAAGTTGTGGGTACCGTTGCCGCAGCTAATTTTGCACGGGCTAATGGTGAACGTGATCCGCTGCAGGTACTGGAAGCTGTAGGCAAACAACGTACTGCAGAAGCCAATGGTGCTCCTGCATTTATTACCAACTGGACACCGGCTTCCATGGAAGCAGCGCAGCAAGCTGGCGATGTAGAATTTGATATGTCTGAAGCGATTAATTATTACAGAACACCAAGGGGAGAACATCCACGATCCAGTAATCAACTCCGCTTTACCAGTCTTGGTGCGATGATAACATTTGATGCTTTTCATTTAGCAGACAAATTACTCAATCAACCACTATTAATAATTGTAGGCGATAAAGTGGGTGCATTTGGTTCTTATAGAGATGGGTTCGATCTTTACAATAAAGCAGTGTCTGCTAATAAACAAATTCATGTGATACATGGTGCCAGTCACTATGATCTGTATGACCAACCTTTTGCTACGAGTGAGGCACTCAGTAAACTAATTCCTTTTTATAAAGATCAGTTGCTTGCTGTAAATTTGGTCGTGTAACAGTTTGAATTACCTATTTAGCCGATGTGGCCAGCGGCCAGCCTGATTACATTCAAAATCATACACTACCGTAAATTTTGTAATTGTGAAAAACATCCATTCTTTATCTGCATTTCACCGGCTGGTATCTCTTCCTGATCCGCTGCATCCTTTGATCAGTGTGATCAGGGTGGAAGATATCCGCCTGACTGATGAATTTCTCGCTGAGAATTTCCTCCAGGATTTTTATACCATCTCTTTAAAAAGAGATGTACAGGCGAAGGTAAAATATGGACAACAATATTTTGATTTTGATAAAGGCGTTATGAGTTTCATAGCGCCTAAACAAATACAGGCATTGGAGGTTGTAGATCTTATCAATGCGAATCCACAGGCAGGCACCGGCTATGCATTACTATTTCACGCCAGTTTCCTGGACGGCTATGCACTCGCCACTGATATTAAACAGTACGGTTTCTTTTCTTATGCTGTCAATGAAGCACTACATCTTTCCGAAAAAGAAGAAAAAGACGTCATTGATCTCTTTCAAAAAATGGAAAAGGAATACCAGCATATCGACCGGCATACACAAGATATCCTCATTGCACAGCTGGACCTTTTACTGAAATACGGCAACCGTTTTTACGAGCGGCAATTCTATCTTCGAAAGGCCAGCAATCACACGCTGCTGGAGAAAATGGAAAACCTATTGCACGAATATTTCAACAATGCCCATTCCCTGCAAAACGGGTTGCCTACGGTGGAATACCTGGCGAACCAGTTAAACCTCTCTCCACACTATTTAAGCGATATGTTGCGCAACCTGACAGGGCAAAGTGCACAGCAACATATCCATGATAAAGTGATTGACAAGGCAAAGGAATACCTGGTCAGGACTGATTTAACTGTTGCTGAAATCGCCTACGAACTGGGCTTTGGCTATCCGCAATCCTTCAATAAACTATTTAAGAAAAAGACAAACATGTCTCCGCTGGAATACCGGGCTGCTACTTCCCAGTAATTTCTTTCCGGTGTTTTATGCCCCAGTCCGTCAATTCCTGAATGATGGTCTTTAGTGACAGGCCATGCTTTGTCAGTTCGTATTGCACCGTTACCGGCTGCGTATCCAATACGGTTCTTTTGATCAGTTTGTTCAATTCCAGTTCCTTCAATTCCTTACTCAACATTTTGTTGGAGATACCTTCTATATCAGCCAGGATATCGGAGAATCGCCGCTTATTATAAAAACAGATGGATGAGATGATGCTGATCTTCCATTTCCCGTTCAATACGTCCATTGAATCCTGCACCGCCCTCATCTCTATCTTGTAATTCTGTTCGAAACTTTTGCACTCCATATGTTACTTTGTTACCTCCAGGTTACAGTTACTTTTAGTTACAAAATTACCAAAATAAACATGACTCCCATAATTTTGTATCTCAAATCTGAAAAAAATGAAACTGAAGAACAAAGTAGCAATAGTTACAGGTGCATCGAAAGGAATAGGAGCAGCTATCGCAAAGTATTATGCGGCAGAAGGTGCAAAGGTAGTTGTCAATTATGCATCCAGTAAAGAAGGTGCAGATAATGTTGTAAAGGCGATTACTGATAATGGTGGTACTGCTATCGCAGTGCAGGCTGATGTAGCCAATGAAGCGGATATCAAGCGATTATTTGAAGAAACAAAGCAGGCTTTTGGTGGTTTGGATGTATTGGTAAATAATGCAGGTATTTATGAATACTTACCCATTGACCAGGTAACTGTAACCTCTTTTCATCAGCAATTCAATACGAATGTATTGGGGTCTATCCTCGCGATACAGGCCGCTTTGAAATTATTTGGTGACAAGGGTGGGAATATCATCAATGTGAGTTCTGGTGCTGCGAGAATGCCGATGCTGACAGGTTCTGTGTATTCTGCTTCCAAGGCTGCACTGGATGCAATTACCATTGCTCTATCGAAAGAACTGGGTGTAAAGAATGTGCGAATCAATTCACTCTTACCGGGTTCTGTTGAAACTGAAGGTACTCGTAGTTCAGGTATTACCGGAAGTGATTTCGAGCAGCGGTTAATCGCAAACACGCCGCTTGGTCGTATGGGTCAACCTGAAGATATTGCAAAGGTAGCTGTGTTCCTGGCTTCTGATGATGCTGCGTGGATCACGGGTGAAACGCTGGCTGCATCCGGTGGTATTTATGGTTTTTAAAAATAAAAGCCTCCGGTTCATTCCGGAGGCTTTCTGTTAGTTTTCCTGTTGATAGTTCAGCAGGTTATTACTTTCCTTTCGATGCTTTAGGATATTCACATAGTTCAGCGCGAGTTTATTATTATAGTTTTCGTAAGCTTTTTGTGCCCATTCGATCGCGAGATCTAACTGGCCGTTTATTTCACAAATGATGGCCATGTTATAACAGGCACGACCTGCTATGGTACTACTGGAAGACGTGGTTTCCTTTTTCCATAACTCAGCAGCCCCATTCCAGTTACCCGTTTGTGCTTTACGTTTTGCTATACTAAAATTGTCACTACCTTTTACGTAATAATCCCTGGTCACTTTGATCCAGTAGGGTAAAAGTCTGTATGCATAGTCCTCCCCTACTTTTCTGCTTACATTTTTCACTGCATCTTTTCTGTTGATAATAGCAGCGGCGGCGGCGACCGGATTAATCCCTTTACCAGATAAGGTGATGTTGCGGGCCATCGGATATTCATCCAGGATAAGCCTTTGTACAGGATCGTAAATACGCCATCCGGTCTTTACGGTGGTGAGCATGGATGCATGATGTTCTACACCGGGAATATTTCCCAAAGGTGTTTTTATTGTAACGGGTACTGTTGAATAACTGATCTTTGAATCGGTGTCGAACAATTCGAGTGAGAACAATGCATCTACCTTTTTCTCTCTGCAAATCTGATCGACTACATCCCATTCCAGTGGCATTGGAAACTGCCCTGGTACATTGCTGCGTAAATTGAGATTGTTAAATGCAGTGACGTTTGTAAACCGTTTGTTCTTGATCAGTTCATCAGCGAGGCCGATGATACCTGCCTGCGACGCCTGTGCATCCAGACTATCACCTTCCAGGGTCATGACCTTATCCACTATATCCAGTACCTTATTCTTTTCGGATACCAGACTTCTGTTGATAATGCCCACTTCTTTCATGTTGGGAGGAAGTGTGACGGGTGATGGTTGTAATACGTTAATGTAAACATGATTGGTCGCACTACAGGAATATAGGCCGACGGCAATCAGCAGGATGTACAGTTTTTTCATAGATAGGTAGTTTAGCTACAATGCAAATTTGCCCCTTTAAAGTTGTTATTTTCAAGCAAGATAACAATTAAATTAATATTTAATATTATCTATTGAGGGGAAATTTGCCTGATGGCTAAAAACCTTCCATATTTCTTTGATCGATCGCCTCCTGGGTTCTGGGAATGAACTTTTCTCTTGCGTTTATTTCGGCATCTGCCTGTACACTTTCGATGAATGGACGCAGGTTATTTTCGTAGTCCTGAAATGCTGATTTATAATTCTCTTTGTGAACTTTTAATGCATCTGCAAGTGCTGCTGCACCATCCAGGGCCAATGATCCTCCCATCCCGGCAGCAGGTGAAGGGCAATACGCTGCATCGCCTACAAGTACGACTCTGCCTTTTGACCAGGAAGGCATTTTGATCTGGCAGAATTTATCAAAGTAGAAATTTTCTGAGTTGGCGACTTCGGACAATAACTCCGCGGTTCTCCATTGCTGGCCTGTAAACTGCTCCAGGATGATCTTTCGCTGTTGGTTAACATTCCGGTAATCGTATTCAATTTCTTCATCTGCTGCAAAGCAAAAGATTACATCGGTTTTGTTTTTGTAGGCATTCAGCATATAGGCCTTGCCGGGCGTGTTGTAGAAATTCACGGTATTAGGGGCTACCAGTGATTTTTCTACTATTGAGATGGAGAAATAAGCATTGAGGAAGTACGCGTAGTCTGCTTCAGGGCCGAACCAGATCTTCCTGACATTGGAATGTGTACCATCACAACCTACTACAAAATCGAAGGTGCTTTGGGAACCGTCTTTGAAAGTAGCGGTGATGTTGTTGGTTGTTTCGTGTAATGCAGTGATGCTGTTGTTGAACAAGAAATTTACTTTATTCTTTAATGCATTGTACAAAACGCCTACTAATATGGTGCGTTCTATTTCGATCTCTTCTTCGTTGTTGAACCTGTTTTGCGCGAAGGAACCTACTGTTTCGTCGGCTGCATTTTTAAATTCTACCAATTCCAGGTTCAGGGCGTTTGCTTTCACCTGTTCATAGATCCCCATGCGCTTCAGGACATCTATTGTTCCCAAACGAAGATCTACGGCTGTGCCTCCTGTGCGGGGTGCAGGGGCCACTTCCACGACTGTTACTTTATAGCCTAACTGATCCATCCAGTAAGCGGTAGCAAGACCTGCGATGCTTGCTCCCGAGACGAGTATTGTTTTCACTTTGTATTTTTTCTGCAAAGTAAAAGTAAGTCCTTCATGCAAATAAGGTCTATACGAGGTAATACTTGTACTAATCGAGGTTTTTATTCCGGAAGGCAATAGGTGTTTTTCCGACTACTTTGGTAAAAAGCCGGGAAAAGTAAGGGTAGTCATCGTAGCCTAATGCGCTGGCGATCTCTTTTATCGCCTGGCCGGAATGAGAGAGTAATCGTTTGGCTTCCAGCATGACGCGTTGCTGAATGTGATGGGATACGGAAAACCCGGTTGTATGTCTGACACATTCATTCAGATAAGGGATGGATATGTTTAGTTTTTTAGCGTATGCCGCAGGGCGTTTATCATAGATGTAGTTATGTTCTAACAGGTTTTTGAAAGACCTGGTCACTGCTTCAAATCTGCCTCCTTTGAGGCCTGATTTATTTTGATCTAAGAATTGCGAAATCGCTAATGCGACTAATGCATTGCAGCTATCTTTGATGGCGGCGTGATATAGTTTATCGTCTTTTCTTTCAAAGAATCGCATGCCTAAAGATGCGGCATCGGATAGCAGGGCAACGGTTTCTTTTTTTAACAGGATTGGACTGGCAGGGGTCAATTCTTCCAGTATTTCAAGGTATTCAGGGTGAAGATGTTCATTGCTGATAGACCAAACGCAGACAGCTACATTTTCAAAGGTGGTGATACGATGAACCTGGTTTGGATGGAGATAGACAAGGGTAGAGGGTTTGACATTGATCTTTTCAAAATCGATTTCGATGGTAACTTTCCCTTTTTCAAGGAGGAAGAAGGAATGTCCATCTTCACGATGCGCTTTTCCAGCCTCTTCTTTTTCCTTGCCTGTTAGTTTTTCTACTAATAATTTCTCAATGGCGATACCGGAACCGAATTGATTCGCCATTGGATTGACAGGAATGGGTGCGCGTTTCTTTGCCATGGATCAAAGATAAGCCTTCCACTCTTTCGAATGGAAGGCCTGCGAAGATTATTGCTTTACAAATTTTATCACTTTATAGACACCTGTTGATTGCAGGTGCACGAAATATACACCCGGGCTTAGTTTGTCAACACCAATGGAGGTGCCATATCCGGTTAACTGCAATTGCCCTGTGCTGTTATAAATTTTGATATTTGCATAGTCGGTAAGACCGCTTATATATAAGGTCGTGGCAGCAGGGTTGGGATATAAAGTGAGCTCCTTGCTGACGATCTTTGCCATCCGTGCACCGCTTTCCACTTTCACTAATTTCCACTGACCACTGGTTTGACCAGCATCTGTCCATTGCTGCACATTGCCACCATTTATGGTACTGAAGTTGGATACTTCTATGAGTTTATTACTGTGTTTGGCAATGATCTTATAGTAATCGCTGTCTATTGGCAGCATTTGGAATTGTTGATTCCCGCCTGCGACATAAGACCATTGCAGTACATTGGCACCATCCGCTGTACTGACTGCGGAGACGTCTACTGATTTTCCAGATTTGACACAGATAATTTTATAGATATCATTGCCTAAATGCGTGAAGGTAAATTGTTGATTGGTGCCTCCGGTAAAGGTCCATTGCTGGATGTTGGCACCATCTGTGGTGATCTGACCATCATCTACATCCATGTACAATTTGCTGTAGCGGTTTTGAATATAATAGTTACCCGCGATCAGTTTTACCTTTTTTAGTGTGTTGGTACTCTGTGCCAGGTTTAGGAGTGGATCATTTGCACCATCTAAGGGAGCATATATTTCCAGGCTTGATTTCAGCAAATTCGCATCTACCATTGCGCTGATCTCTTCAGGTGTCATGCCTGAACGATAGAGGAGTAAGGTGCGGTAATTAGCTGTTGGCGCGTTGGAGGCATTCAGGTCGAAGCTGGTGGTAACGATCTTTTCTGTTATGGTGCCCTGTAATACTTTGTCGATGTATAATAAGGTTTTACCCAGTGCATAGTAATGCGTGAGTGTTACCTTATGCCATTGGTTATCGGTGACCGTGGTGGTGCCTGTGATACCGGGTGAATAATCCAGTTTACCGGAGGCATTGATCACTAATAGTTTTTGTCCGCTGGCGGTGCTCAATTCTGCTACCTGACCTGTTGCGGAGGTTTGAATATCGAAAGAGTAAGTGAATGAATGGAGGATCTCTTCCGGTTTGATCTGTAATTTATAGCCGCTGCCAGGACTTAAATTTAAGGAGGTACCATCGATGAAATAAGGTTGTGTTTTACCAGCTTTTAGTGCATCGAATAAAGAGGGTACGATGGCGTATTCAAATTCAAGATGCCCGGCATCGTTAGGATGCAGGTCATCGTATTTATAGCCGATGGCCCATTTACCTGTTCCATTGTCCAGTGCACCCAGGAGGTTGATGCTGGCTACATTCCAGGAATGGATCAGGAGGTTCATTTGTTTGATGAAATTGTATTCGGTGGCTGTGTAATCTTCACGGCTGTAGCAGTTGGTGATGATGGGTTCGATGCCTTGTTGTCTTGCTTTATTGATCAGGAGTTTCATGTTGTCTCTGAACTGATCAAAGATGGCTTGGCCACCGGTAGTAATGCCTTCATTGCCTAATGAGAGGGCGTAGATCACGTACCTGCTACAGAGTGGGAGCAGGTCTTTATCCCAGCGATTGATGACGCTAAGGGTATTGTTGCCGGGTACTGAAATATTGGAGACATTCCAGGTTTGTCCGGTGCCGCTACCTGCTCTGGTTGCGAGTAATTGGGCATAGAGTTGTGCATAACCCTGGTTGTTCGTAGCACCGGTACCGGAGGGAACGGAGGAGCCCATGATAGCAATACGGCTGGTTTCTTTTGTTGGGCAGTAAGGTTCGAAAGTGACAGGGTTTACCTGGTTCATTTTCAGAATACCCAGGTAGCCAAAGGTGCCTTCGTTCCGTGTAAGCGTTAGGTTTATCTGGCCATTATCATCAGGCATAATGATGTCTGATGTTAATATTGTTTTTATATTGGCGTTGTTGCCGGTGCCACCGAGATTTGTGCCGGAGGTTTGGAGGGAACCATTGTAGAAAGTGGCGCCTGTGATGGCGTAGCCGGATACTCTTTTTTCAGTTTCATTGCGGGTACCGAAAGCACTGAAGACGTAGCCTTTTGTTTTATCCAATCCTCTGATGGAAATACTGGAGGCGGTGGAGGTGAAGAAGTAATCCTGTGTGGCAGTTGGAATGGCGAAGTCTCCCAGTAAGCTGGCATCGGGGGATAATAATCCGCCGTTGAGGATGCCGTTGGAGGAGAAGCCGCTGGTGATTTTGATGGAGGCACCGGTGGATGCATTCGTTTTATCTACAAGGTTCACATTAGCGGCAGTGGTGGCAGTATTGGTGATGTTGTTCCAGTAGTTGCCATTGACGTCAGGACTGTTGGTAATGTTGCCGTTGGTAACGTCGTTTGGTCCGAAGTCGATGTAGGTTGTTTTTAAGGGGGTGATGGGTAATCTGACTTCTTCAATTTTCAGGATACCTATGTAAGCGAAGGTACCTGTTTCACGTTTGACGGTGATGGAGATCTGGCCTTTGCTATCTGGTGTGATGGTGCTGGTGGTGAGGATCGTACTGTTGTTACCGTTATAGCCGGTGCCACCGAGATTTGTACCGGAGGTTTGGAGGGTAGCGCTGTAGGTAGTGCTGCCGACTATGGTGTAATTAGATTTTCGGACTTCGGGATCGTTTCGGGTGGCGAAGAAGGAGAAGATGTAGCCTTTGCTTACATCGAGGCCTTTGATGATAAAGCTACCGGTATTGTCGGTATAGAAATAATCCTGGGTGGCGGTGTTGATAGCGAAATCATTTAAAAGGGAGGTGTTGGGAGATAGTAAGCCGCCGTTGTTGATGCCGTTGGAACTGAATCCTGAGGTGATGTTGATGAGGGCACCGGTGGAGGTGTTCTTACTTGTTAAAAGGTATACCGAAGCAGCGGAGGTGCTGGTATTGGTGATGTTGTTCCAGTAATTGCCATTTACGTCAGGGCCGGTGGTGATGTTGCCGTTGGTGGCGTCATTGGGTCCGAAGTCTATGTAGAAGGTTCGGGTGGTCTGAGCGTAGGTGGAAATGGAACATAGGAGGAGGAGTAGGAGATAGCGTAGTTTTTTCATCGGTTTTCATTTTGTGGGAAAAGGAATTGGGTTGAGAGAATAGGCACCGGGTAGCGACATAGGGTGCGGTAATTGATAATATTAATACAAAATGTCGTTTATTGCAAACTCTTTTATAATTTGTTCTTTATCAGATTAACAATAGATTTTTAACATTGATATTCAATCTATTAAGAAATTATTTACTGACATTTTTGGTAGTAAAATTCGTATATTTGCCTTATATCAAGGAGAAGAAAAACATGAAAATAAAGGACGAAAAATACCTGGCTACTGTCAAGAACTTAAGACTACGAAACTTCAGTAAGAATCTTCCTTTTTTAATACTCTCTGATAAATTACCTGAAGGACAGGTCTATAGAGAATACCCTGATGGTCGTATTGAGCTTCAGCAGGTGTTTACTTTGGGAAAGAAATTCCAGTCCAGGCTTATTCAGAAACTTGGAACAAAGGATGCGGACCGTATAAGGAAAGAGTATGGATTACTCTAAACCCACTTTACTTGTTATTTCCGGACCCAATGGAGCTGGAAAATCCACCCATATACAGACCATGTTGCCCAAAGAGTTTAGCGGTATATGGTCATTCGACAGAGATTTAACCCGTGTACAATTTGAGGATCAATTAAGAAATGAAGGAAAAGATCCTGATGATATAACCAGGATAGCCACTAATATGATGGAGGCAAAATTGGTACAGGTAATGAGACTTGCGATCCAAAATAAGGAACATTTTGTGCTTGAAACCCCACTCTCCCACCCTGATTACTGGAAATATCTGGATCTATTTGAGAACAATGGATATCAGATCCAATTAAATTATCTCTGTTTAGACAAGATTAGCGACTGTATTGCACGAGTTGGACAGCGTGTTCTTGAAGGAGGGCATTATGTTGATCCTGATACCATAAAGGGTGTATATGAAATGAATCTGCAACATATCAATAATTACAGAAACACTTTCAGAATTATAGAGCTATATGATGGAATGAAGGTTCCTATTTTGCTGGCAAAGCTGGAGAATGGTGAAGTACAGCATGCTGATAAGCTGGCTTCAAAGAAGAGTTGGCTGAAGAATGGATTGCCGGAAATCGCACAAAATATCCAGGATTTCTTAGCATTGAAAAAATAAGATCGCCCTAATATCAAATCAGCTTTACCCCAAATTTTGATATAAATACCCCATTCCCTTTATTGATGAAGCGCACATTCTTTGCTCTCTTTGCATAAAACCATTGACAATGAGAATAGTAACCCTGGAGGAACACGCTTCCTTCCCGGAAATGACCGCATACCTTCCTGAGCGTATTTTAAATGAAAGACGATCTTTAGGGCTGATGCAGGATAAATTGGCTGATATTACCGGTGAACGTTTGAGCACAATGAAAGCAGCCGGGATCTCTACCCAGGTATTATCTGTAGAGAACACGGATGTTTACCTTTTAGGTGATCAGGAGGCTGCTGATTTTGCCACGAAGTATAATGATCTGCTGGCGGATAAGATGAAGGATCACAGTGATTCATTTACTGCTTTTGCATTGCTGCCGGTGACGAATCCGACAGCTGCGGCAGAGGAGCTGGAACGTACGGTGAAGACCTATGGTTTTCGTGGCGCCATGATCAAAGGCACTATTAACGGAGAGTTCCTGGATGCACCAAAATATGCACCTGTTTTTGAGCGGGCAGCGCAACTTGGAGTGCCGATCTATATTCACCCTGGAATACCTCCTCAGGCCGTTATAAATGCTTATTACAGCAATGTTGGTGACACGCCTGGACCTAATGAAGCCATTGCCTGTTACGGCTGGGGATGGCACTCAGAAACGGCGATCCATATTTTACGTTTATTGGCTGCCGGTACCTTTGATAAATATCCTAAACTGAAGATCATCATCGGGCATATGGGTGAAATGTTGCCAATGATGTGGTCCAGGGCGAATAATGTTTTCAGGCCGGGGAATGGCGGAAAGAATCAAAGGACGCTTGCGGAGACTTTTAAAGAACAACTCTATATTACGACCAGTGGTATTTTCACACAGCCTCCTTTACAGTTGGTGATTGATACGATCGGTATTGACAATATTATGTTCTCTGTTGATTATCCTTTTAGCAGTAACCAGGTAGGTGTTGATTTCCTGCATAGTCTTCAGTTGCCTGCTGAGCAGGTAGCGAAAATTGCGCATGTAAATGCAGATAAACTGCTGGGGCTTAAATAGGTAAGAAATACTATTTTTGCTGCATGAAGAGTGTTCCAGTCCACAAATTACAGGATAGAAGTAATCTGGGGTTTCATTTGGTACCGTCGGCAAAACAGGTAGCCACTTCCCAGCAATCTAAAGAGATGGGCGCACACCGGGATGACCACTATATTTTCTTCATTACGCTGGAAGGATCAGGCTCAACGATCGTAGACTTTGAAGAAAAGAAAGTAGGACCTAATTCACTCTATTATATCCTGCCAGAGCAAATTCATTATCGCATCATCACTAATAAAGCAAAGGGATGGTACTTAGCTGCCGATCCGGCTATTGTGGATCCTGCATGCAGGGATATTATTGAAAGCTGGTCGGGGCTCCAGGAACCGCTTACTTTAAGTGAGGAGGAAATGCGCGATTATGATCAGCTTTTGGGTGTTTTATACAGGCAGACCTATGAGCAGGAAAGTCATTTATCGGTGCTGCATGCTTTGCTCCGGGCTTTCTTTGAAATGGCAGCTAATACTATTCAAAAGTATGCAAAGACAGCAGCAAATAATTCAAGACCTGCAATACTTTCTATGCAGTTTAAAAAGCTGCTGAATGAAAATATAAAACAGTTTAAAAGTCCGGCTGATTATGCGGAGATGCTACATATTTCAGCGCCTTATCTGAATGAGGCGGTGAAAAAGATAACTGGTTCGACTGTATCCTTTTGGATAAAGTTTAAAATATTAACTGAGGCGAAACGGCTGTTATATTTTACGGACCTGAATGTAAAAGAGATAGCGGGAGAATTAGGATTTGATAATCATTCCTATTTCTCTCATATCTTTTATAAGGAGACGGGGATGACTGCATTGAGTTTTCGCAAGCAATCCAGGGAGAAGGAATGAGGTGTTATCTTGTGAAAAATCAGGTTTGATAAATTACCCTTTGACGATTTAAGTGTGGTAAACTAGCCCTGATGAATTATCCTTTTACAAATTCCCCCTTTTGCACTGCTACCATATTTCCCCATCCGAGAATGGCATTCAGTAAAGGGGTGCAGGACTGACCGAATTCCGTTAAACTATACACTACTTTCAGGGGCGGCTTTTTCCCATATACTTTCTTTGAGATCAACTCATCCTCTTCCAGTTGTTTCAACTGTATGCTCAATGTTCTTTCTGTCACTCCCGGCAATGCTTTTCGCAATTCATTATATCGCTTCTCTTCATCTCTTAAATGATACAATATCACTGCTTTCCACTTCCCTCCTACCAGGTCCATGGCCACACTTACTGTACAAGGATATAATTTATTATTGACCTTTATAAAATCACTTTGACATTCTATATCCATAACATCATTTTTATAGGACTATCCTAATGGATAGTTATTGCAAAGTTATCGAAGCCCCGATAGTTTTGCAAACATAAATTATACATATGGGAGCAGATAAACCGCTTATTACCATCGTTGGTATTATGGGCAAGCAAGGGCGTAGTGCAGCACATTCATTGCTGGAAAGTGGGCGTTTTCGTGTGCGGGGAATTACACGGCGGGTGGATTCACCGGCGGCATTGGAGTTGATTAAAAAGGGGGTGGAACTGGTGAGTATACCCTTGGATCTGGGGCATAAGGATGCGTTTGTACATGCATTTCGTGGTGCCGCAGGTGTTTTTCTGATGACACCGGGTATTGTACCACCACAAACGCATGAGTTTGAATTGGGCAAAGAATTGGCAGACGCAGCGGTAGAAGCAGGTGTGGAACAGGTAGTATTTAGTAGTCTGGAGAATGTTGATAAGATTACAGGAGGTAAAAAG
>Ga0209436_100551_pt1 | contig 16248 bp, 19 predicted proteins | sample AraplaF_Cvi_mTSA_FD_184263 | JGI IMG/M metagenome (GOLD analysis project Ga0209436, IMG submission 184263) | Arabidopsis root microbial communities from the University of North Carolina, USA - plate scrape MF_Cvi_mTSA (SPAdes) (version 2) | ecosystem: Host-associated > Plants > Roots > Endosphere...
GCTACCATCCGCATAAAGGTAATATCATACTGAAAACCTCTCCCCATGACGCCCTTTCGTCCTGAATTGTTTGCTTTTTGCATGTTTGACTCTTTTTGAGTGTAAACCTTTTTCAGGACGTGACCCAGGGGTCTGTCTTTTACGGTGTTTTTCTTTAACATATCCTTAAGGGAGTTATACATTACTTTTAATGGCTATTAATCCAATTTCTGTATGGCCGAAGTTTTACCCATAGAAAAAGAGATCATTCGTTTGTTCGACTACACTTTACATCCTTCTTCCAGTCAGCGCTTGTATGATATTTTTTCGGGTCCACGCTTATCGTTTTCCGCAACACTGGAAAGGCAGCAGTTATTACAGGCATTTTTATTTCATTGGGAACGGATCCTGGGCTTTACCTATCACAAGGCAGATCTGCAGGAGGTGTATCAGTTCACGACCTGGCTTGAACTACCCGAAAGCTCTATATTTCAATACTTTGGAAAGGATAAGTACCAATTGCAGGGCAGGTGTATGCAAACCATCCGCCTGCTGAGAAATCTTTATGGCAAGTACCTGCTCCCTTTGCTGGGCACTCCCTTGCTGGAAGATTTTGCACGGCCGGCACAGGTATTATATGAGGCATTGGAGATGGACAAATTGCCCAGGGAGCCTACCTTTCAGCAGATCTTTGCATTTGCCCGCAGGCTGGTGATGTGCAGGGAACAGAATATGACGGCAAAGTTCTGGGATGCTCTTTTTGAATACGAAGCCTGGTGGTCCCTGGCGATGGGAACGCGGAAACATAAATTCTCAATTCCAGCCTTTTCTGCGGATAATTTTGTGATTGAGCAGTTCTGGCATCCAATGGTGGAAAATCCGGTCAAAAACAACCTGCAAACGACGTCTAATATGATTGTATTGACGGGTCCTAATATGTCCGGGAAATCGACGACGCTGAAAGCGATCGGACTTTGTGTGGCGCTGGCACATTTAGGGCTGGCCGTGCCGGCAGAGAATTGCAGGATACCGTTTTATGACCAGGTGTTGATCGCGATTAATGTGACGGATGATCTGAAAAATGGGTTTAGTCATTTCATGCAGGAGATTGTGCATTTGAAGAATACGGCGATGCAGGCGAAGGCGGGGCAGCGGTGTTTTGCGATCTTCGATGAGATCTTCAGGGGAACGAATATCGATGATGCGATGGAGGTGACGTATACAACGATTAAGGGATTAAGTAAATTTAAGCATTGCCATTTTATAATCTCAACACATTTGTACCAGTTACAGGCCACATTGCCACTGGCATTATACGAGCCTTATCAGTTAAGGGCGGGCATACAGGATGGGATTCCAGTGAATTCGTATCAGCTGGATAGGGGATGGTCTGACCTGAAATTTGGCAGACTTATTTTTGAGAGAGAGGGCCTGACACAGTTGTTGGAATAAGTGAAGATGCTTTCGTCCGGCTATTGCTATATTTATTGTCCGATCCGCTTCGCGGCAATTTTTCTATACGCTCTCAGGTATTTATTTAACCTTGCTACATCTTTCTCTGTCACTTCCGGTATGCGTTTCACATCCATATTATCGGTAAGGTCATTCATCTTTACGGCACAGGACAATGGGTTTTGCAGTGTACGATTTACAAAATGATCATAGTCTTCATCTTCTGATAATTTAGTCACTCCTTTCAATGCTTCCAGCAATTCCGGCGCTAAGCCTTCGGCAGCTAATTGTTCAAAAGTCCAGTCTGTATCTTCGACTACATCATGTAATACACCTACGATTTTTTCTTCGGGCGTAATGCCCATGTTCATCACTCTTAACACATGTGCAATGTAAGGGGCTCCGTATTTATCCTTTTGTCCGTGATGGGCGCTAACGGCAATTTCAATGGCTTTTTCTAATGTCATCATAGTTCAAGTTAACGAATAAAATGCTCACTGCAATTTGGATAATAAATAACTTACTATTATCAGGAAAAACACATTCACACCGGTTGCATATTGATATGCGTGTAACCATTGCTCCCATACAGGTGCATCACCTGATAGCTGTAAGAATAATCCACCTGTAATGCAGACACCTAATGCAATAGCGATCTGTTGAAAAGTAACGTAGGTGCCGGCTGCTGTACCCGCGAGTGATAAAGGAATTTTTCTCAGTGTAAGTGTTAATAATGATGGTAACACCGCACCACATCCCAGTCCATACAGGAATAAAATTACTACAAATAAGTAGCCTGGATCTTTAATAAACAACATATGCATTAGCAGCATTGCAATCATCAAAAATACACCTCCCTGTAAAACTCTTTTTCCATACACAGCTACTAATTTTATGGAATAAAGCGCAGCTACTACAAACCCTATTCCCTGTGCGACGAAATAATATCCTGTCCTGGCAGGACTCAAGCCTATACCTAATTGCAGCATCATGGTATTGATGAAAAAATAAGAATCCTGCACAATGAAATAGGCAATGACAGCACCCAGGCCAATATTAAAATCTCTGTTGTGAAATAATTTTAAATCTATCAATCCATGTTTTTTTCGCTGGCTATATGCAAATAGGATGAATAGTAAAAAAGATACCGGAATTAATACAATACTCCACAATGGCCACCCGGTTTCTCTGCCTCTGATGAGTGGGTAGATCAATGCGATTAATCCTGCACTGAGTAATAGAATGCCTGTATAATCAGGTTTTCCTTTTACTGGTTTTTGCGGTTCTTTCAGGTAGTAATTTGCAAGGATCGCAGCGATCAATCCAATAGGTAAATTCACAATAAATAACCATCTCCAGTTTGCGATCTCAGGGAGTAAGCCACCTAATGATTGTCCTAATACAGAAGCGATGCCGCCGATAGCGCCGTATATTCCCAATGCTTTGGATCGTTCATTCTGTTCTGGAAATAAGAGTTGGATAAATGCGATACTCTGTGGCACCATAAAGGCGGCAAAGGCGCCTTGCAGGAACCTGGAGGTGTTTAATTGTGTAGCATTTTGTGCGGCAGCGCAGCAGGCAGATGCGAGGGTAAATAGTAACATAGACCAGGTGAAGATCTTTTTGTGTCCGTAATAATCGCCCATTCTTCCACCCGTGATGAGGAAAATTGCGTGGCCTGATAAATAGAGCGCCATTACCATCTGACTGTCGCCATTGGTGCCATGAATGCCTGCTTTGATGGAGGGCAATGCGACATTGACAATAAAGAGATCGAGTACGGATAAGAAGCTGGCGGTGCATACGATATAAAGTGAGACCTGGCGATACGACATAATGCGTTACTTTTAGGTGGACAAAATTGGGCTGGGCCTGATTGTAAATCAAGTAGTGTTGTAGAATGTATTAAGTATGAAAAAAGATACTATTGCACAGCGTCAGTCTGTTATCCTGGGGAAAAATGTAGATTTTGACAATCCAATGATGAATGCTTTGCAGGCGATAGGAGGGAAGTGGAAATTGTTATTGTTGGATAGTATACGGAAGGAGTGTCCGAAGCGGTTTGGGGAGTTGCGGAAGGAGCTGGAGTATATTACGCATTCCACATTGACGACGCAGTTGCGGGAGTTGGAGCGGGATGGGATCTTAGTGAGGGAGGTGTTTCCGGAGGTACCGCCACGGGTGGAGTATAAACTGACGGAGTTAGGGAAGAAGTTGATACCGGTGATGGATGCGCTTTGTTTGTGGGGGGAGGAGTATGGGAGGAAAGCCCTGCCGTAGGCAGGTTTTGTTTATTAAAAATACCTTGCCTGAGTTCACCATCTTACTGTGTACTAAAAGAAAAGGCTGCAGTTCAACAACCTCAACTATTACTAACTAAACAAAAAGCCACCTGACATGAATCAGATGGCTTCAATATGATTTCAAAATATTAATCAGGATGGTAATTTTACCCCTTTCAGCAACTCATTAACCTTAGCTTGCTTTCCAGGGCATTGTTTCTTTAAATCTATACCACTTGGTTTTTCATCAATGATCAGTCTGATCTCCTTGTTAAACAAAGTGCTTTTATATTTTACTACCTTTTTTTTCATGATTGTAAATTTATGATTTTCTCTTTACTAATATCCCGGCGGTAGGAATATTCTTTTGAAATGGAATGATGCCTATATCTGTTTGACAATAAATGTCAAATTTCAGGGAAAGCTCATCAAAATTCAATGCTACTGCCATTCTATAAAGTCTGGTTCTTCTAATTAATGATCACAGATTTTAATAATAAAACATCATCATAAATTCTGATGAATTCATTTTCTAATTGGACAATAAGGTGCACCCAATACCATCTCATTCAACTTGCGGTGCTTTGTCTATTTCAGATGCAGATATATTCATAACCTTCTCCGTAGAAGTCCAAACAACATAATACGTGAAGTGTGAACCGTCATTTGTACATCCAACAACATATTCTCCTTTGTCCATAGAACTTTCACGTACATAATATTCGCCACAATCACCAATGTTATATTTCACTAGTGATCTACCAATTGTGATAAATTCATTGTCGTGTGGAGAGCGCCAATTTCCCTTATATCTTTCAGGAAAAGTAGGTTGTTTACAACTCATAATGAGTAGGAGAATGCCGAGAATTGGGGAGTATTTCATTTTCGAAAATTTAGGATTATCAAAGACTCATAATTGAGAAAATAACTAATTCGCTACAATATTGTTCAAATGCGTATGCCACTAGACCCAGCCCACACTACTTCCCCCCCTTGAACCCCTCTTGCCCGGTATTCCCCCAATCAAGCCTTCAATTTGAACTCAAAATCTACAAGTACGTTTCGGTAACGTCCAGGACTAAATAAGACATTTTAATCGGTAGGAGGGCGCTAAAAACGATTTAGATCGTACTTACAGTATATTGTATTTATCGGTATACCCTCACTACAAAACTTCCTCGATAAAAAGTTTCAATTTAAAATGTGTCTCGTTTTGTGTCTCTAATGAAAAAAGGGGGTTAGAGTTAATTCGCTAAAAGCCTTTCCCACTTTGTGTTCCCAACAGGGCATGATCCTGTGCCCCAGATTATTATCTAGGTGGTTAAAAAAAATGGGAAGCCTAATATTTAGACTTCCCATTTTTTGTCAATTTAATAATGGTATCTACATTGGAGAATTAGAATAGCATCATCCAATACCTTATACACTAACCGATGCTCTTGATCTATTCTTCTCGACCAGCAACCCGTTAAATTTTCCTTTAACGCTTCTGGCTTGCCCAAACCTTCAAATGGCTGACGCATTGTATCTTTTATCAGCTCATTAATTTTTTTAAGGATTTTTTTATCTGTTTTTTGCCAATACAGATAATCCTCCCAACCATTTTGGTCCCAACTTAATTTCATTAATCATCGATTAATTCATGATCTTCACTAATACCATTATTTGCTCTCTCAATCGCCTCCATTAAGCGAGTTCTGTTTTTCTCAGATTTCATTAGGTGTAATGTTTCTAATATGGAATTATATTCTTCCAAAGAAATAATTACAACACTTTTATCTCCACCTCTTGGCACAATAAGCGTATCGTGATTTTCCGTCACGTTATCCAAATGCGCCTTAAGTTGCTGCCTGAACTCGCTATAGTTTACAACTTGCATAAACACGTTATTTTAAAATATGTCTGAGCGTCACTGCGTTCAGTATAAGTACATTATAACGTACTTAATTCAGTACAAAAATAATGTTTTTTCCCAATTAAACAAACAAAAAAGCCTTCGGCGTATTGCCGAAGGCTTTATCTTGTGCTCCCAACAGGGCATGATCCTGTGGCCCCCTGATTATGAGTCAGGAGTTATTGATTGAATCTGCATATTATGTCAATCGATACTATATCTTTCATCCTAAATTTTTACATAAAATATTGAATATTCAAATGTTATATTTTCCCTATTGTAGCAAATGGGGGAATATACATCATCGTGAAATGATTCTAATACTAAAAGTGATGACTGATATTAATTCAATTCTCCAAAGAATAGATCAGGTTCTAAAATCAAATAAAAGCAGTGAAATTATCTGGATAATATGCACAGTTGCTTTATTTGTATGTGGAATTACGTGTTTCATTTTGGCTATCTGTACCCAACATTTTGCTTGGTCTTCACCTTCTGCAGTGACCACTACTTTACTTTATTTTCCGATTAAGGAAATTAAAAGCTTGAGAGCAAAGAATATTGCATTGGCTACTGCTCCAATCTTAATTACTCAACTTCCTCCTGATAAAGCAGCAGTTGAGATTCAAAAATTATTGCAAAATCTTTATGGAGAGAACCATGGCTGATAATAAAGATCAAACGAAAACGATACTGGAGGAATTGCTTTCAGAGCTATATGAAAAGCAGAGCCGAGGAATATCTCCAAATGGAGATTCTTTTTTAATTGCAGAAGACAACCAGTTTTTAGGGAAGATAAACGATAATAAATATGATAGTCAATCCATAAAAAATACTTATGGGCCTTTCGGCAGCAGATATAGTACAACAAGCATTTTTAATCCTTATTCTCCATATGGAAGTAAATACGGGATATACAGTTTGAATAATCCATACACAACAGCTCCTCCTCGGCTTTTTGTCAATAACAAATTTTTAGGGGTAGTTTCTGCGAATAAATTTATTCATAATAGAATAGCCAATGATATTTTTCTACTCGCATTAGAAAAAAACATCAATTCAATTTTACAAGGCGCCTTCCCTAAAGATGAACAATCTGTGAGAACCGACAATAAGGAGTCATTTATTATAGCAAATGATGGCACCTATTTAGGTAGCTTAAACCCTAATTCCTTTGATCAGAATTCAATATTTAATACGTTCGGCCCATATGGAAGTGAATATTCACAAACATCCATCTTTAATCGCTACTCTCAGTATGGAGGAGAGTTCTCATCTTTGAGTCCATTTAATAAGTTTTCATCAACTCCTCCAAAAGTATTTTTGACCGGGAAGTTTATTGCACTACTAACGGTTAATAATTACCTAAATGGTGAGAAAATTGATCCTAATACAATAAAAGATTGGGCGAAGAATCGAGTGAATTGGAACCAATAAAATTCCCGTTAACAATTATACTATTTCATAATCCATGAAACATTATTAAATGAAACAGGAATTTTTTGATCTCAAGGAGGTTGGTTTCAACCCTATTTCTGAGCCATTTCTGGTCCAATTTGAGGTTAGAACTCTGTAGGGGATAGGTAATTATAATTACATAGAATAGTCTTAAAACTGAAAAAGCCTTACCAGTATTAAACTAGTAAGGCTTCATCTTGTGCTCCCAACAGGGCATGATCCTGTGACCCCCTGATTATGAGTCAGGTGCTCTAACCAACTGAGCTAGACATAAAACCTTTACCAGAGGGCATTTCACTCCACGTGGAGAGACTTAACCAACGCAATATGTAATTCCTGACCCAAACCTGACCCAAATAGTTGTTTACTAGCAGATTACATTAGATTAAAACTTAATTTCTAGGGAGGTAGTTCATTATATACTTCCGTTAGAAAATCAAGATATAAGGCTCCTGATTGATCTAGCCTTCGTATTCCTACCCATGAATTACCGTAGCCTTTTAATACGGTTTCACCTTTATTTATAAGGTAATCTGCTAGCCAATGAGGTATTAGTCTCCACTCGTAAATGATACGCTCCTTAAACGATGCTTCCTCATAATAGAAAGACATTTCTTTTAACCGTTCTATTTCTTCCATAATCGGGGAAGTAACCCCTGTTCCTTCTTCCAGTTTGTTTAACTGATCTCTATACTGTTCTCCATTTTGATCCACAAGGCGATAAAAAAGGGTACTAGGAACTGTTTTAACCTCAAACGGGAAGGTTATTGTTACATCACTCTGATTATGAATAAGGTCCGGTAAATCGACCTCTTTTTCATTATTTAATAGAAAGGTTACGATTTCTGTCTGGTCTTTGAAAATCGTCAGTAATTTGAATTCTTTGAATGTTAATCTGTTTAAAACCATCGAATTAAGCGTTTAGATTAAAGGAAAACCATTGTGCTATAAAAGCAGAAAGCAGTAATAAATACTGCTCCTGCCTTTTGGGGTGATTAAAAAGCCCGTATTTACTTTCTTTTCAGGAGTAATAATATTATTCCTGTTAATAGTCCTATAATGAATATGGAACCTGCTAAAATCATTGTTTCAGTGGATAAATGTCCTTCTTCAAAAGTATCTGAGGTCTTCTCTCCAAATACTTCTTTGTCAAGCTTATAGAGCTTAGGATCAGTATTAAAAGTAGTTGGGCCAGTTACATAATTAGAAGTTGGCAAATCACGACTAGAATAATAAGGCAGAGGTGTGAATTTATTCTCACTGCCCTGTCCATATACATTTGGAATTTTTACGTCAGGAATCGGAACATCTGGTATTTCTCCATCACGTGAAGGATTGGGAAATGAATTTTCCATATTAATTGTATCCTGCATTGAATCAATATGGTCTATTAAACATACAGGAGTAGCTCCTTTACATATGTGAAGTACTACGCCTATACTGAAGAAGGCTAAAAAAATGACTACTGTCTTTTTATACATAGCTTAAGCTTTTTAGATTAAATGATAAGTGGGGGTAGAGTGAATTCCCATGATGGGGGAGGGGTTGCAATTAGGAATCATTATATATCCACACCTATAAGGTTTAGAGGTTGGTATGAGGAATTAAAAGGAATATTAAAAGTTCATTTCCGTATTAAGAGGATGAATAATATATTCTTCCAGGCTACCAGCTATACGTTTTACTTTTTCAATTGTTTGTAATCGTAGAGCAGTCCATTCTTTCCTGTTCATCTCCCTCTTAAATGCGTCTGGTCTGTCGTTTTCATACTTACCCCCACTTTTATCTGTGTTTAGATTGACATGGGCAAAATTGGTAAACTCATACTTCATCTTTCCGTCTTTAAATAGAACAATTAACGTGCATTGGGTATGAGAAATAGGTGATGGCGAATAGGTTTTACTATTCGATAATCCTTCTCCAATCCGATTTGATTTAAAGGCGCTGCCTATCGATACAGTATAAAAGGTCTTATCCTCTGTAGACAATTTCTTTTCTGCAAAAAAGGCGGGGATTGTATGCTCCTTATCTTTTTTTCTCTTTTTGGTAGTTCTTTCAACATTTAATAACGCCTGACTAGCACTGGAATTTAGATTGATCCACTCTTCTAATCTTTGGCTTAACTGTTCTTTAGAAGCTGTATCTACAATTATTACATTGGATACAGAAACCAGTTTTGTATCACGGTTTATTGGTAAATCTTGGGCACTGGCAGCCAAAGAGCAAAGAAGCCCTACAATTAAACATGACAATCTTTCTTTCATAACTATTGTTTGTTTTTTAGAATTGTGGAATAGTTAACACCCTGAAGCAAAGGCTGTTATTATAAATATCAACGCTCCTATAGTTGATAATGTGTTTATAGGATCATTGTACTCAACACGTGGAGATGTACTCGGTAAATCGGGATATTCCTCGTGTAAGTGATCTGGGGTTGGATAGTCGTGTAAATGAGGATCATGCTCATCTTCAAAATGATAATTTTCCATTGGGGCAATTTTTAAGCAATAATACTAAAGATTATTAAATAAGGCGAATTCGCTCTTTTTCAATCCGCTTAATGATCCCACTTTGCCAGAATGGGTTATTATAGGAATGATGATTTTTTAAAACAACTTGGTGAACGGATTAGATCATTTCGTACTGAAAAAAATCTGTCACAAGATGATTTAGCTGAAAAATGTGGCTTACCTACTAGCCAAATTGGCCGAATGGAAAGAGGGGAAGTCAATTTTAGTATCAGCTACGTGGTATTACTATCAAATGCACTCGAGATTTCAATAGAAGACCTATTTAAAACCGCCAATAATCGGCAATTATAAACACATGAATTTCAATACATTACAACAAAACATATTTGTTTTTTACTAAAATTATTAGTATCTTTGCATTAAATTTAGATTTTATGATTAATACTAATGACATATGCTTAACCAGCATATTACGTGACTAGACCAATTTATTTGCCCTTAAACCTCAACTTAGACTCCATAATTACCGAAAAACCGCCCAACTTTAAACCCTTTAACAAAGACCATTTAAAGTTTATCCTTCAATTTCCGGGTTATTATCGCGCTAAAAATAGAGATCGCTTTGAAGATGGATATGTTCCAATTAATGCTAAAACTTTAAAGCATTATGTAGGTAATTATCAAGATTACCTTAGATATGCCACCGATATCATTAATGTTTTTGATCGTACACCTCGTTATATAGCCGGTGAAACCTCATGGAAATATAGAATCAATCCCTCCTTTGGTGCTGACCTGAGAGAAGACTTAATAACAAACCAATTATTAATCAATAAGATTATTTCCCTGCCCAGGAAATCAGAAAAGTCAATAAAAGCAAGGCATAAATACCCTTTTCTTATTAAAAACATTCTTTCTAACAAGTTAGAATATGATGTCTTATCAGCATTAGAGTATATCAATATCCATTATAAGAGCAATCCCGACAAGTTCAATACCTGCCTTCAATCAATAAAAGCAATCGAACAAAAGGACTGGCACTATAGCATTGGAGCTGAGGGTCATAGGCTATATACAAACTTAACTAACCTAAAAAAAGAGTTACGTCCGTTTTTCAGATATGATGGTAGGAAATTAGTAGAGGTGGATATTAAATGTAGCCAACCATATATGTCTTTGGCCTTATTAAATCCTGAAATATGGAAATATCCAAGAACAAGTTCAGTATTCGCGATAATGAATATTAATGAGAAGATTTACAGAGAAGTAAGGAGTATGGATGAGGGTAAGAATAAAGTTAATATAATGGTGCAACAAACGGCTGAAATCCTTAACAGTATTGATAATCAAGACATCGAACTTTACGTAACATTATTGACCCAAGAAGGAATGGATTATTATGATTATTTACGTGAGAGATATAACCAGTATTTTGACAAAAATGTTGATCGGGGTTACATGAAAAAAATCGTGCTATATATAATGTACGGTAATGAGGACGCAGATGTTAAACAGTGGGAAAGAGAGAATTATCAAAGACTTCTTGAATGGTATGAATCTCTTTTCCCTAGTATTTTTAAGTTATTCGAATTAATAAAACAGAATGATTACAGACAATTGGCTTGGCTGCTTCAAAATATTGAGAGCAAGTTAGTCCTTGATGTAATCTGTAAGAGAATAAAAAAAGAGCATCCTAAAATGTTTATAGCTACGATTCATGATTGCTTGGTTACAACTGAAGAGAATTCGAACTTTTTGAAAGAGCTAATGGAAGAAGAATTAAAGAAGCATATTGGCTTTAGCCCTAAATTAAAAATCAATCAGTGGTAAATACGGACATGAATATTTGGGGGCAGGGTTATTATATTAAACTTTAGATGTTAATTATAAATCTTTTATGTTTAGTTTTTCTTAATTCCATTTCAAAATATTAGATAGTTATGATCTAATATTAGTTATATACTAGTATATAGAATCTTACTAAAACAGAATTTCTAAAATATGGGGGATAATCTATTATAGAGATATATAGTAACACACGCTATTACCAATTTCCCGAAAAGGGAAGATTATGTATCCGCTTAAATTCAACAACCCAATAAAGGGAAAAATAAAATGTGTAAATTTCTTCAATTAAGGTGTGGGTTAGTTGTGGCTGACTACATCTTTGCCAATTTGATTGGAGTAGTCTGAATTAGAAGAATAATAATAAAAATTAATCGCATTAAATATTGAAAACAAAATTATCTCGTTAAGAATTGCTTGATTCTTCTTTGACTTTGATAACCAGTTGTCTTAATCCATCTAAAGTAGCCGCTATTTCATCAGGAGTTATACTTTCATCATTATGAACTATTCTATTACGACGATTAAAATAACGTAGCGACTCTTCAAACGAGAACTGACTAATTATATTACTTTGTAGAAGAGTAATGATGACTACCCGAAAGTTATTCTTATCCTTGATCAATTCTGGCTTTGACGACAGAATATATTTCTCAAATAAGTCTCTCGTTAACTTTTCTAAAGCCCCCCAATGGTAAATGAATTCACCATAGATATGAGAAAAACTTGATACTACTGTTTCTGTGACTTCTTTACTTTCTGCTTCGGGAATATCAATTGAATCTAACTTACTAATAGCCTTGATTAACAGTGCGCTTACCTCTGTACAAAGTTGTTCAACATTATTATAATCCGCTTTGTTAAATATTCTATTATGAGCGATTTTACATCTCAAACCATATATGGTATCCCATTTTTTCATTAACTGTGCTTTATCAATTTCAACACTTTCAGCAAAATAGCGATCCCAATTAGATTGCGGAATCAACTTTTTTATTTCCTCCAAATCCAGTTCCTTGATATTTTTAGCGCTTTTCAGTTTAGTGATCAAAGTTTCTTTATGTGTCGGATATTTTTCACTAAACAGATAATTTTTTAATTGGATAAAATCTACATTGTGCAAATATGTTAGATCCTTGTTTGCTGAATTAATTGAGCTTCTAACGTCATCTGGTAACCTATCCTCTTTCCAATCAATACCAACATTAATCATCATAAATTTTGTGATTAATTTGCGCATTAAGTTTTCTACTTCAAAGATTATGGGATAACCTAAATTCCCATAGTAAAGACTTACGCCATCATATAATGTTTGCGGCGAACTACAAACTATATTTAATTGTGATTTTACCGCACGCTGTAAGTCTATAAATGTTTCTATCTTATCTTTCTTTGAGTAATTGAATTTGAGGTGAAAATATGGTTGATTCGTATTTTTTACTGTTCCTGCTTTAACAACATAATTAACAGTTATATCTCTAAAAATAAGATCCGATTTATTGATACTGATTTCAGGATCAGATTGTAAAAGATGATTGAATGAATTTTCATCCTTACATTTAATTTCAGTTTTATCAACAAGTACGAGATATTCAACTAATAGCATCTTAATTGTGATTACGATTATGTTTATATTATTGAAATATTAAAGAGCATATAAATGCTCAGACAATTAAATTGTTTCTAGTCTAATTTAGCACAATAAAATAAATTTCAGCATTTGTCTAATTGAATAATTGTGAGATATAGCCTTCAAGAAAGTTATATCTCACATTGTTATTCTGGCCCTAATAATATATAAACTAATGATCCCATCATAATTCGGGAATTTTTGTTGCTCGGGTAGTCACGCTTACATAGTTGTTTATTGTCGTATTAATGTTAGCATGCCCCATTAAGTAAGCAACATCTGTCAACGGCATTCCTTGCCTCACGGCCCTCGTTCCAAATGAATGCCTCGCAGAATAGAGATCCCTATCTGCGATACCTAACCCTAATAAAATTGGTCTAATAACTCTTCTTTTTAGCATTCTGTCATCGATTGACATTCCTTTAGGTGATGGAAATACGAATGCTTCCTGGTCTTTGTCACAAACAAGAGGTAATAAAATTCTATTGAGCTCTTCTGACAAAGGAAAAAATCTTATATTATTTGTCTTTGTTCCTTTAATTATTCTTTGGGCGTGGTTTGTTCCCTTATGTGTCCGTGCAAATACTTCTGATATTTCTACTTGGTTTCCCTTTAAGTCAATGTGTTTTACCTTTAACCCTATGGCTTCTGCATTTCTTACCCCTGCTGTAAATACAAATTTCAAGAATGGGTAATAATACGAGTGCTTTACCGGTGATGATTTGTGACAAAATGTATTATTCTTTATTGCATCAAGGAAAGATCGTATTTCCTGCTCTGACAAAGGCATTCTTCGTGAATTCTTCTTCTTTTTCTTCTCACGCTTCTTACTAATGAGCCGGAGAGGATTATCCTCTATATCTCCTTTATCCACAAGCCAGTTAAAATACCCACGTAGAAAATTTAGCCGTTTATTAAACGTAGACACAGCCCATTCTTCATCTATTAGCCTTTCACCTACTACCGACAATGGTAAATCCCTATATTTGTTTAAAACCCTGTATACGCCGTAATAATCGATAGAGGATTCCGTATCTAGGTCAATATCCCTTACTTGTTTAGCCCAAACCTTGAACTTATCTACTATATCATCAGTTATTTTAACTGTTTGAGGTTTTACACGTGGTGATATAAACACTTTCTCTATAACCTTCGGCTTGTACTTCACGAGTGAGGTATCAAATTCTCCCTTTAAGATATCCAGCTTGATTTCTGCCACCTTAACCGTAGCATGATGTAAATTCTCTGTAGAGTAGGGGTAAGGAAGATTTAAAGAATAACGTTGATTACCGAATCGCCAGCGTAACCGGATACGGCCTTCATAATTGGAGATGCTGATCTCTCCTTTTGAGGTCTTTTCAAGCTGACCCATTTCTGACCCATTTTGAGGTTAGGGGTCTGTAAGGGATAGGTAATTATCATTACATAGAATAGGCTAAGAACTGAAAAAGCCTTACCAGTATTAAACTAGTAAGGCTTTATCCTGTGCTCCCAACAGGGCATGATCCTGTGACCCCCTGATTATGAGTCAGGTGCTCTAACCAACTGAGCTATAGGAGCTGTTCTTTTCAGAACGAAATTATATATGTAAACTTTCTCGGGTTCCCTTTGCGGGAGGGCGAAATTACTTAAAATTTATTCAATTTAACCAAACCCAGGCTAAAAATTTTTATTCCACCTCCTCCACATCTATATAGAAATTCTCATCATCTATTTCAAAATCCCCTGCCGTCTGATTATGAAGGGTCAATGTCTTCCATTCCAGCGTAGGATAAATAAATTCCCGACCCTTTATTTTCACCGGCATCCGGAAATCAGGAACATCTGCCACCCAGCGATAGCGGACTGTAAGGGTAGATCCTTTTTCGGAAAGCACATATTCAAAACGGGGAATACGCGTGTAATGCAGGTATTGATTGAAAAAATAATGGTAATCTTTTCCTGTGAAGTCGCAAATAAACTGCTCCAACTCTTCTGCTGATAGGGTCTGGTAGCGGAAATGCTCCTGGATGGCCGGGAGTAAACGCAGCCAAAGAGCCTTGTCGTTGATCACGTTTTGTAAGGTGAACAACATCAAAGACCCTTTTGTGTACATGTCATTGATATCATAGAATATGTCGTTCACGTTGTAATTCCCGGTCACCGGGCGTTTGTTCTTTACCTGCTCCCGCTGGTCATTTAGAAAATCACGCATGGTACTTTCACCATCCCGGCAACCGGCATATATACTTTCTGCGTAGGTAGCAAAAGCCTCATGGATCCACATATCCGCAATGTCTTTACAACTGATATTATTCCCCCACCATTCATGTGCCGACTCATGCCAAACCGTGAAAGCAAATTCCGGATGAGGGTCTGCCGGGATCTTTCCGACGCACACCCCACTTTGGTGCTCCATCGGATAAAGGCTTTCTACCAATGTAAAACCATCCCTGGGAAAAGGGTAGGGGCCAAAATGCTTTTCAAAGCAGGCTAACATGGCAGGCACCTCCCGGAAATAGACCTTTGCCTGTTCAAGGTGATAGGGCATGACGTAATAATTCACGCCCTGGTCTATATAATGCGTATACTTTCCGATACTAAAGGTGACGTTGTAATTATTTATAGGATAGCTCACCGCCCATTCATACCTGGTTTTGTGATCAGCAAGCGGTACCCGGCGGAGTAAGCAGCCATTGGAGATTTCAGAAAAGCCCGACGGCACCGTGATCCAGATCCGCATACTATCCGGTTCGTCGGATAGGTGGTCCTTGCAGGGCCACCATAAACTAGCCCCGGAACCCTGACACACTACCTGCGCCCAGGGATTGCCCAGATCATCTTTATCCCATATTACCCCGCCGTTCATTGGGAGACTTTTATCCGGCACCTGGGGAATGCCTTCATAATATATAGTGATCTCCTGGATTTCGCCCGCAGGCTGAACGCCCGGAAACTGAATAAAGATGGCGTTTGCTTCACGGGTATAGTTTAAAGACTGCCCTTTGAACAGGATCTTTTGGATATGCATGTTTGCATAGAGGTCTACCTGTAGCTTGTCGAAAGGGGAGAGGACCTTATAGCGAATGAGGTTATTACCGCTAATGGCATGCTTATCCAGGTCTACTTCCTCATCCAGGTGATAAAAGGTCACGTCATAACAGGTGCGGAGCGGGGATAACATTCCCCTGAGTGTATCTGCCCGGGTAAAATTCTGCGGTTGGCTGGAAACAGTTGATGCTGAAATTTGAGAGGGAG
>Ga0209436_100569_pt1 | contig 15863 bp, 17 predicted proteins | sample AraplaF_Cvi_mTSA_FD_184263 | JGI IMG/M metagenome (GOLD analysis project Ga0209436, IMG submission 184263) | Arabidopsis root microbial communities from the University of North Carolina, USA - plate scrape MF_Cvi_mTSA (SPAdes) (version 2) | ecosystem: Host-associated > Plants > Roots > Endosphere...
GGTTTTCCTATCTCCTGAATGTGGAGGGGGATTTTGATTCTTCTTTACTCCTGAACCAAAGGGCGGTTGCCCTGTCCAGGGAGATGAAAGATACCCTTAGTATTGCCAAGACCTTGTTTAACACAGGTAATTCTTACCGTTTTTTAGGTGAATACGAGGCGGCTGTACGTAGTTATGAAGAAGGTAAGACCTTATTTGAAAGAAGGGGAAATGACAGTCTTTCTACCATTGGTGACGATATTCTGCAAGGACTTTATACCGACATGAAACAGTATGAAAAGAGCCGGATCCATGGAGAACGTGCCGTAGCTGCGATGCGGAAATGGAAAAGCCCCTGGCAACTGGGTGTGGGCCTGAATAACCTGGGGAATAACTATACAGAGATGCGGCAGTTTGGTCCTGCAAGAAAAGCCTATGAGGAAGCCCTGGCCATTGCGGTAAAGCTGCATGACCGGAACATGGAATTAAGTCAATACCTGAACCTGGGAGACCTGGAGATGAAGCAGGAGCAGTATGATCATTTAAATGTATGGTTCAATAAGGCACTGATTATTGCTGAGAAGCTGGACCTCGAAGAGAGCAAAGCGATCGCCCTGAGTGGATTGGCACATTATTATCATTACCAGCAACAGTTTGCAAAAGCAAAGCAACTTGCTGAGCAGGCCTTGCAACTGACTTTTGAAAATGACCTGAGAAAGGTACGGATGAATGTGTATGTACAATTATCTCACCTGGCTTATGCGATGCAGGACCCGCGGCAGGGGCATCACTATCATATATTAAGTGGTCTGCTGGAAGATAGTTTGCTGGACGAGACCTTGTTAAAAACGACCAAAGAACTGGAGGTGAAATATGAGACGGCCAGGAAGGAAGCGGCTATCAGCAGGCTGGAAAATGCGCATCGTATACAGGAGCTGAGCATTAAAAATAAAAACATGTTGATAATCTTTTTGTCAGTACTCGCCATCGGCATAGGCGTAGTGGTGTTCCTGTTATACCGTAGTTACAGGCACCGGCAACAGTTACAGCAATTAAGGATCAATGAGATGGAGACGGAGCAGCAATTGATGGCGACAGAGGCGGTGTTAAAAGGTGAAGAGCAGGAACGGGCGAGAATGGCAAAGGATCTGCATGATGGACTGGGAGGGATGTTGTCAGGTGTAAAGTATTCATTGAATACAGTGAGAGGGAATATGGTGATGACGGCAGATAATGCAGCGGCTTTTGAACGGAGTCTGGATATGCTGGATAGTTCAATTGGTGAGATGCGGCGGATTGCGCATAACATGTTGCCGGAGGCATTGATCACCTTTGGCCTGGAAAATGCGCTGGAAGGTTTTTGTCAGGATATAAACGGGAGTGGGGCCCTGCAGGTACATTATCAGGCATTGGGATTAGCCGGAATGGAGCTGGAGCAGAGCAAGGCGATCATTGTTTACAGGATCGTACAGGAATTGCTGACGAACACATTGAAGCATGCGGGAGCGAAGCGGGCAATTGTGCAGTTGACGGTGAATGAGGAAGGCTTGAATATAACGGTGGAGGATGATGGAAAAGGGTTTGATTATAAAGAGCAGTTGGAGGGGATGGGCTGGAAGAATATCAGGAACAGGGTGAGCTTTTTGAATGGTACCCTGGATGTGGACGCGGGGAAAGGTACATCAGTTTTCATAGTAATTCCCTTATGATTTTAATGGTGATAGCAGCTGTAGTTTTTAATTTTAATTCCATTTTACATGCCGGTAAAGGTATTTATAGTAGATGATCATTACATGGTAATAGAAGGGCTGAAAACGATGCTGGAAGATGAATCAGGCGTAGTGTGGATGGGGCAGGCAATGAATGGTTCTTCCTGTATGGCTTTCCTGGCGGGGCATCAGCCGGATATTATTTTGATGGATATACATTTGCCGGATATGAGTGGAATAGATCTGTGTAAGCAAGTAAAGCATAAATATCCCGGCGTGTTTGTGATCGGGTTGAGTACGTTCAATCAATATAGTTTTATACAGAAGATGATCGAGCATGGGGCTTCGGGATATGTATTGAAGAATGCAACGAAGGCTGAGTTATTGGAAGCGTTTGAGGTAGTGATGAAGGGAAAGCAGTATTTAAGTGATGATGCAGGGCGGTTGATGCAGAAGCCGGAGGATGATGGCGGACCTGTATTGACAAGACGGGAAGTAGAGGTGCTGGGCTTGATCGCTGAGGGAATGACGAACCAGGAGATAGCGGAGAAGCTGTTTGTAAGCAGTACGACAGTGATTACACACCGAAAAAATCTGATGGCGAAATTCGGTGCTAAGAATACAGCAATACTGATTAAAATGGCAGTACAGAAAAAGTTGATTTAGAATTGGCCTTCGGCAACAAGGAAGTTGGGCTTATTTTTTAAACTGTTGGGTTTATCACGATGGTTTTTGCTCCGTGCTTTTTCGCAGCCGCTACCATACTACCAGCTCCTCCTTTTGCAGCGTTATTCATCCCATTCCATACGGCTATGAGTGTCATATGTTCATATCCGTTCATCATTGCTTCTTTTAGCATCCATTCATTCACCTGGAAATAAACATTTTCATTTTCCTCAATCGTACCTAAAATATGTACCGGCAAGCTATAAACTAATTTATCAAAACGCGCCTCCCAACTCTTCCCTGCAAACGATACAGATGCTTTTTTAAATACTGCCGGTCCATAAGGCAGATACATCTCAGCAGGAATACCTGATTCCAGGCAAGACTCGAGGAAAAGAATATCGCCACCGCAAGCACCTGATGCAATTCCTCTTACAGGTTGCGAATACCCTTTCAGGTAAGCCAGTATTTCTTCCTTCACTTTCCCTTCATTTGCAGCAGGAAATCGCGGGTTTGCGCTACGATCAGGGCCGTCGATCATATGGCCGGAAAATAAGATGCTATGGGTCATAGCCCACAAAGGTAAAATTATTTCCGCTGTCCTGCTACCATCACGCTAATACCTGTCATCATCACGACTCCAGCCCCCAGCAACCAATATGGCACCATCGGTGTGCCGCTCCCAAAGAAATACGCCATCACACACTGCACCATCAATATCACCTCATTCGCAATCACCCCTGTAATAAATATCCCCAATCCTAATTTATTGGCCTTTATCAACCGATTCAAAATCAAAAATCCTAAGATCAAAAAACTCACAAACCCCAACACCACCAAATGCAAATACCCTATTACCACCGGCCTGAACCCATACGCAAACCTTCCCAGGGCAGTCACTAATGTCAGTACCTGCAAGATGATCTTAGTGATAAACGCCAGCGAAGCCAGCACCCATAGTATATGCAAATTCTTTATCACCGGCACCGCCAATATCAAAAATACCAATGCCGCCAATTGTATCATGCCGGCAGCCCCTGCAATCGTATATACCCAACCGGGAGGATGTGCCCACAACATTGATAAGCAATACGCCGGTACACAGGCAATCGCCATCAATATCACAAACACCTTACTAAAGTTCGGTGCCAGGTAAATATGAAACCTTGGCGCCGCCCAAAAGAATAAGGCCATCACCCCAAACGTAAACCAACCATTATACTGAAAATGCAAATAAAAGTAGATCGCATTATTATACAGCACCATATCCCCCTTTCCAAATGCCAGCATAAAAGGCCCCGCAGCAGAAATGATCAAAAACACGAGTGCCAGGTGTAAACAAGACTTTACCAAAGGCGGAAAACTCAGCGAAGCAATATCCCTTACATACGTCATCGCAAACCAAAAACTAAACACCACAGACAGCGCAGAAAACGCAATCGACACCGCTCCATACCCCTGCAGCACAAAACTGATTAGCATCCCAAAACTCGCCACCTGGTTCAGCCAGAACTGATACGTATACACCTTCTTAAAAGGGATCAGATATACAAAGCAGGTAAACAACACCGTCGTCACCCAACCAGAAAAAGCAAAATGAGAATGCGAATGCAACAGGTATTTATAATCCAGCAGGGGCAGGGAAAACGCTCCTTTATACCTGAGTATCACACCCAGTATAGATACGATCAATAAATTCACCAGGGACAAATACGTCCACTTCTTAATAGTATCAAACATACACCTTTCCTTTATTGACCAACAGATCCCCTTTCTTATACATGGTTCTTATCGTACGTATCACCGTCTCTACTCTCAATCCCGTCATATCCGCAATCTGTTGCCTTGTCAAAGTAACACGTAAACGTCCATGCAATAACTCCGGCACCGTATATCTTTTCAACACGCCTCTTATCAGCACTGCCGGTTCACTACAGGTCATCTCTCTGGAAAGAATAGATTTCTGCCTCAGCCGTTTTGCCAGCAAAGAAGTAAACGCAAAATGAATGTCGGGATTCTCTTTTAATAAGCGAATAAACGCCGGCTTAGGCAGGCGCAAAATTATACTGTCACTATCAGCTACAGCAGCGGCAGGATATTCCCCGCCAGTAAAAAGTGGTGGCTCCCCGAAAGACTCTCCTGATCCAAAGATGCCTTGTATAAATTCCTTTCCATTAGCCCCGGTATTCACCATCCGGACTTCCCCGGATTCAATCTGGTAATAAAAATGCGCTTCTTCTCCCTCGGTAAAGATGACCCGGCCCTTGTCCGCTGTCAGGCCGATAGCGCCCCATTCTCGCAGCAGGTCGGTGTGGATGATCATTGTAAACGATTTATTAGGTATACTCAAAGCTACCCCGACCCGTCATGCGGATAAATGACCTTCAGCAGGTTTCCGGATGATTAACATCAAGACCGTTTTTATGATTTGGATCATATCTACAGAGTTTTAAGCGACGTAATGTTGTACTCAGGAATTGTCAGAAAACAATCTTTAATAAATGAAAAAGTATGTTTACACAGCAGTGCTACTGGGACTCACCTGGGCCTGCTCTAACAACAGCCAACCTGCTAAGCAGGATTCTTCGGCACCTGTAGTTGAAGACAATAGTCTCACGAGTTCCACGTCTGCATCTTCTACAGCATACGATTCTATCAAGGGGGCGGGCAAGTATACTAATGTAGAGCTGAGCGCCACATTAGATCAGAAAATGATTGCAGCAGGCAAAACCGTGTATGAAGTAAAATGCGCAGCCTGCCATAAGTTAACAGATGAGAAGCTGGTGGGACCCGGCTGGAAAGGCGTTACGAAGAAAAAATCCGCTGAATGGATTATGAACTTCGTAAGCAATACTGATGAGATGATCGACAAAGATCCGCACGCACAGGCAATGCTGGCAGTTTGCATGGTTCGTATGCCTAATCAACACCTGAGCGATGAGGAAACAAGAGACGTATTTGAATTTATGCGTAACAATGATTCATCTAAATAACAATTCTATGCGTTTATGTTTAATAGCGGTGCTCCTCGCAGCATTCGCGTCCTGTAAGCCTCGCAACGAAGCAGGCGCCATCACTGCCGGCGCTGCTGAAAAAGTTTACGTAGCACCGGGTAAATACGACGAGTTTTACAACTTCGTGTCCGGTGGTTTCAATGGTCAGGTGTCTGTTTATGGTATCCCTTCAGGTCGCCTGCTCAAGATTATCCCTGTATTCTCTGTAATGCCTGAAAATGGCTATGGTTACAGCGAAGAAACCAAACCTATGCTGGAAACATCTCACGGTTCCCTGCCATGGGATGACCAACACCACCTGGAACTGTCTCAGAAAGATGGTACCCCGGATGGTCGCTGGCTCTTCGCAAATGCAAACAATACACCAAGGGTAGCACGTATCAACCTCGCTACTTTTAAAACCGAAGAGATCATCGAGCTGCCTAACAGCGCCGGTAACCACTCTTCTCCTTTCTGTACAGAAAACACAGAATATGTAGTAGCAGGTACCCGTTTCAGCGTACCTATTGGAGACAACCAGGATGTACCTATCGCTGATTACAAAAAATCATTCAATGGTACAGTGAGCTTTATCAAAATTGACAGCAGCAATGGTCGTATGTCTCTGGCTTTCCAGTTGCTGACCCCTGCCATCAACTTTGACCTGAGCCACGCCGGTAAAGGCAAAAGCCACGACTGGTTCTTCTTCTCCTGTTACAACGTAGAACAGGCACATACCCTGCTTGAAGTAAACGCTTCCCAGCGTGATAAAGACTTCATCATGGCCGTGAACTGGAAGAAAGCTGAAGAATTTATCAAAAACAATAAAGGTACACTGAAGAACTCCCGCTATGCACACAATGTGTATGATGAGACCACTCACAGTGCTACTTCTACTATCGAAAGCAAGGTGCTGACACTGGATCCTTCCCAGCTGAAAGATTTCGTGTACTTCATTCCTTGTCCTAAATCTCCACATGGTGTTGACATCGACCCAACTGGTGAATATATCGTAGGTAGTGGTAAACTGGCTGCGCTGATCCCTGTATTCTCTTTCGACAAGCTGATGGCTGCGATCGAAAAGAAAGACTTCGATGGCGACTACCAGGGTATCCCTGTTGTTAAGTACGAATCCGCCCTGTACGGTGAAGTGCAGAAACCAGGCCTTGGCCCATTACACACTGAGTTCGACGGAAAAGGTAATGCTTATACCTCCTTCTTCGTTTCTTCAGAAGTAGTGAAATGGAGCATCAAAGACCTGAAAGTGCTCGACAGGAAACCTACTTTCTATTCCGTAGGTCACCTGTGTATTCCCGGTGGTGATACCAAACATCCTTTTGGTAAATACCTGATTGCATATAACAAGATCACGAAAGATCGCTATCTGCCTACTGGTCCTGAGCTGGCTCAGAGTGCACAGCTGTACGACATCTCCGGCGATAAGATGGAGCTGTTACTGGACTTCCCTACAGTGGGTGAACCGCACTATGCACAGGCGCTTCCTGCTGACCTGATTAAGAATAACTCTGTGAAGTATTTCAAGATCGAGGAAAACAAACATCCTTATGTAACAAAGGGTGAAAAAGAAGCCAAAGTAGTACGTGAAGGTAACAAGGTACATGTGTACATGACCTCTATCCGTTCCCACTTCACACCTGATAACATTGAAGGTGTACGTGTAGGCGATGAAGTATACTTCCATGTAACTAACCTGGAACAAGACTGGGATATCCCTCATGGCTTTGCTGTGAAAGGTGCTGCTAACGCAGAGATCCTGATCATGCCTGGTGAAACCAGCACACTGAAGTGGATACCAGATGCTGAGGGTGTATTCCCTATCTACTGTACTGACTTCTGTAGCGCACTGCATCAGGAAATGCAGGGTTATGTAAGAGTATCTAAAGCTGGATCAAACACTCCGCTGAAATACGGTACAAACCTGCCTGATAGCGCAGTAGCGAAAAAATAAACTGATCAAAATGCAAAGAAAATTGTCAACCCGCTTTCGGGCAGTCATTTTCATGCTTTCATTGGCGATGGTGGCAGTGCTCTATTTTCCTATCTGGAAAATAGAGCTGGCCGCCCCCCAATACCCGGAAGGGCTTACGTTGAAAATTGCTGCAAACGGATTACGCGGGGATGTGGATATCGTGAATGGATTAAACCATTACATAGGTATGCAAACATTGCATACAGAAGATTTTTTAGAGTTTAAGATTTTACCTTTTATCATCGGTGGATTGGCTGTACTGGGTTTTGTTGTAGGTGCGATGAACAACAGAAAGGTGTATTACGGTTGGGTTGCCTTATTCCTGCTGGTTGCCATTGTTTCTATGGTGGATTTTTACAGGTGGGAATATAACTACGGGCATCACCTGAATCCTGAAGCACCGATCAAAGTACCGGGTATGGCGTATCAGCCACCATTACTGGGTTATAAACAATTACTGAATTTCGGGGCGTATTCAATTCCTGATGTGGGTGGATGGATCTTTATTGGTGTGGGGGTGGTTTTGGTATTGCTGTCATTCAGATTTAAAAAAGGATTTTTCCTGATAGGTGGTTTAATGCTGGGTTTACAAAGTTGTAGCACAGGACCGGCACCTATTAAGTACGGACAGGATGCCTGTGATTTCTGTAAAATGGGCTTTACAGATAAAAGATTTGGTGCAGAGATCGTAACAAAGAAGGGGAAGGTACTTAAATATGATGATGTGCATTGCTTGCTGGCAGCCTTGAAAGCTGGTGGCCAGGAGATCGGCGGCATCTATCTGCTGGATTTTTCAGATGGACAGTGGATCAAAGCAGAAGATAGCAGGTTATTACACAGCCCTGCATTCCATTCTCCTATGGGTAGTGACATTGCTGCTTTTGCAGACAGTGTGCATATGAAAGCGTTTAACGGAGAATCACTCACATGGAAAGAGCTATATCGATAATATTATTGTGGCTGCTGCCTTTGTCCGCAGGGGCTAAAACATGGACTGTCAAAGGTGCCATCAAAGAGACTTTACAGCATGCACGGGCAGGAGATACAATCATAGTTCCCGCTGGTGTGTACTATGAGAAAGGCCTGGTGATTGACAAGGCCGTTTATCTGAAAGGTGTAGGCAAACCTGTGCTGGATGGTGAAAGTAAGTATGAGGTGGTAATGATCTTAGCCAGCCATGTTACACTCGAAGGATTCGTGATCAGGCGTTCCGGCTTTTCTGACTGGAAAGACCTGGCGGGTATCAAGCTGGGGAATGTGAGACATGTGACGATCAGGAACAATGTGCTGGAAGAAACCTTTTTCGGCATCTATTGTCAGCAGTCTGATAGTTGTGTGATAACAGGGAATACATTGAAGTCCAACGCAAGCCAGCGTGTGCAGTCTGGCAACGGCATTCACTGCTGGCATTGCGATGGTATGCAGCTGATAGGGAATACAGTAACGCAGCACAGAGACGGTATCTACTTTGAGTTTGTAACGAATTCATTGATCAAAGGGAACCATAGTTTTAAGAATGTGCGCTACGGTTTGCATTTTATGTTTTCGCACAATGACCGCTATGAAGACAATGTATTTGACCATAATGAAGCAGGCGTATCCGTGATGTTCTCTCATGGTGTGGATATGAAGCGGAACAAATTTGCAGGCAACCAGGGTGGTGGTGCGTATGGTATTTTGCTGAAGGAGATTACGGATAGTAAGATGGAACAGAGCCACTTTGAAGACAATACAGTGGGTATCTATATGGAAGGCACCACAAGGGTGCAGGTAATGGAAAATGTGTTTAAAACAAATGGTTGGGCGATGAAGGTTCAGGCAAGTTGCGCTGAGAATAAGATCACGCACAACAATTTCTTCGGTAACACATTTGACGTAGCAACCAATGGCTCACTGGTGCTGAATAATTTTGACAACAACTACTGGGATAAATACGAGGGCTATGACCTGAACAGAGATGGAAAGGGAGATGTGCCTTATCACCCGGTAAGCTTGTATGCAATGGTGGCAGATAAGAACCCTGCTGTGATGATGTTGTTTCACAGCTTTATGGTAAGTCTGCTGGACCGTGCGGAAAAAGTAATGCCGGGTATCACGCCTGTGAACCTGGTGGATCGTGCACCTTTTATGAAACCCCTTACACTATGATTCGTTTTACAAACATATATAAGCGATTTGGCCGGCTGCAGGCACTGGATAATATCAACCTGTCTTTTTCGGCAAGTAAAAGCGTGGCTTTGATCGGGCCTAACGGTAGTGGGAAAACGACTTTGATCAAGAGCCTGCTGGGAATGGTGGTACCTGATAAAGGAGATATTGCCTTCAAAGATGCTTCCATACTGGGCAGTTGTGACTACAGAGCGAATATTGGTTATATGCCACAGATCAGTAGTTATCCGGAGAATATGACCATTGCACAGGTGATGGAGATGATGAAGGATATCCGGCAATACAATCAACTGGATGAAGACCTGGTACAGGCATTTAAACTGCCACAGTTAGCCAATAAACCTATGCGGACCTTATCCGGTGGTACAAGGCAAAAGGTAAGTGCATGCCTGGCATTTTTATTCAACCCTGAAGTGCTGGTATTGGACGAACCTACAGCGGGGCTGGATCCGGTGGCATCAGGCATTTTACAGGACAAGATCCTGCAGGAAACAAAGAATGGAAAGCTGGTACTGATCACCTCACATATCCTCTCTGAACTGGATGATCTGGTAGATGAGGTAGCATATCTGCAGGATGGAAAAGTACAGTTTCATAAACAGGTGGCAGCGTTGCAGGCAGAGACGGGAGAGCAAAAATTAGTACGCGCAATGGCTCGTGTCATGGAAAACGGAGGACTATGAAAAAGATTATTAAATACGTAGTGCTGGACATATTACGTAACAGGATATTGGTAAGTTATACGGTGTTGTTGCTGGTAGTGTCCATGTTGTTATTGTGCCTTACAGATAATGGAACAAAAGCCTTACTGAGTTTATTGAATATTGTGCTGATCGTATTGCCGTTAGTGAGTATTATATTTTCAACGATCTATTATTACAATGCAGCTGCATTTATAGAATTGCTGGTATGTCAGCCTTTGCGGAGAACGAAAATCCTGCTGAGTGTGTATATAGGGCTGGCATCCTCCTTACTGATCGCATTTTGTGTAGGGGTAGGCTTGCCCTTATTGATCTTTGACGGGAGTATGACGGCGGTATTATTGATATTGGTAGGGATGGCGCTGACGGTGATCTTTTCAGCGCTGGCCATCTTAGGATCTGTGATCATGAGAGATAAAGCGAGAGGTATTGGCGTAGCGATACTGTCCTGGTTTTATTTTTCTCTGTTGTATGATGGCTTAGTATTATTTCTGTTGTTTCAGTTCAGTGATTATCCACTGGAAAAACCGGCCGTTGTAATGGGTGCTTTGAACCCGATCGATTTAGGTAGGATCATCGTTTTATTAAGATTGGATAGTGCTGCGATGATGGGGTATACAGGCGCCGTATTTGCCTCATTTTTCGGAAGCGTGGGCGGTATGCTCACAGGGTTTGTACTCTTGTTAATATGGATGGGTTGGCCGTTATGCTGGGCGCTGCGGCGATTTAATAGAAAAGACTTGTAATCAAATTTAAAAAACTTCAACATGGTAAGAAATAATGTAATCACAGTCGGAGAAATGGCTGGAAACGACTATCGCATGGCCGATGTGTTCAGAGGTTTTGGTATAGATTTTTGTTGTGGTGGCGGGCAAACCATTGCCCAGGCAGCGACACAGGGGGGGATTACGGAAGAGGAATTGTGGAAAGCGCTGGAAACTGCGGAAGCAAAGGTAAAGCAACCAGGTTATGACCTGAGTGTATTGGCACCAGAATTATTAATAGAGCATATTCTGAATACACACCATAAATATGTGAAGGAAGCTTTGCCTGTGATCTGGCAGTTTGGGCAGAAGGTAGCGGGGCATCATGGAGATACGCATCCTGAACTGATTGATCTGAGGGCGGCCATATTGCATGAAGCAGAAGATCTGCTGGATCATCTGGAGAAAGAAGAGCAGATCCTGTTCCCGGCTATCAAACAACTGGTGGCTGGAGAAAAAGGCATACCATATATAAAAGGTACTGTAGAGGCGATGATGAAAGAACACAGTTCATCAGGTGAATCACTGGAAGAGTGGCGCCGACTGACCAATGATTACCAGGTACCACAGGGAGCCTGTAATTCTTATAGATTCTTATTTGAAAAATTGCGCGAGTTCGATACAGACCTAAGACAACATATTCATTTAGAGAACAACATTTTATTCCCCAGGGCATTGGCCATGGCGCAGGAAGCTTAGAATGAGATGTTTTTAATTGTTAAAGAGGCTTAATGAGCAACCGGGGGCTATCGTGCTTCCGGTTTTTATTATGAAAACTTTTTTTCCAATTGTAGCTTCGCTGTGATCTCCTCCATCTTTTTACTAAAGAACAGACGATAGTAATCCTTGATTATAGCTGGATTTTCCATTACATAGATGTCAAATTTTTCCACAGTCTTAGTTTTCGAACTAAGGCCGAAGAATTTTTTCTTTTCTACAGGATAATGAAAACCTAATAAGAAGTAGTTTTCTTCCCGGTTGCCGGCGATGGAAACCCATAGCTTATATGCAGAGTCGGTATCGACAATGGAAAGTGTGGCAGAGCAACCGCTATCCGGGTTATTGGCAGCTTCGACCTGGTCGAGCCAGGGAAAGGTATCCAGTTGCTGGAAGAAGGCTTGCATGCTGATATTAATGGTTTCGTCGTACTGCTTGTAATGGTAGCTGGCAAGTTGCGTTTGTAAGTTAAACATGCTGTAAAATTAGTAAACCCCGGATATCCGGGGTTGAAGATATATATTAAAAATAATGATTGATATGAGTGTTTTTAAAGAAATGCAGAAAAACTTTATCTTGGGTTAATTAATAACCCTGTACATGACCCAATTCCACAAACCTTTGCTAATTATTCTGTTACTGTTTGGCAGCCTGTTGACTGGCTGTAGAACCAAACCTGTTAGCGCCAGTTTTTATCAGAATCACGTAACATCTCACCGGTCAGATACCTGGAACTACGAAACGATCAGAGTGACCCAGTTAAACGGTCATACGGTAGGCTCCAATGGTTGTATCGGTGGTACATCTTTGAAAGATGTGTCACTGATGGTGAATTATCTGGAAGATTCAACCGGTAGCCTGGGAGAGGATGATTGCCGGGCGGTGAAAGTATCCATAGACAGTATTCATCATGGCATTATGTGGATGCCCATCTTTAAACATTTTTCTTTCCATTCAAATGTACCTGTTAAATTTGAGCGTATCCTATTTCTACCACTGGGGGATAGTACCCAGCGGGTATGGTATCGTGTGAATGGCAAGATTAATGTAACGGGCAAAATGAAAATAAATGGTTTTTGCTCTTATGAGGAAGCACGCCGGCTGATGGTAAAATGTATAATTGACAATGTATATACTGCTGTGCGGAAAGAGATGGATGAGATAAAATAAACCTATACTAATGACCCGTAACAAAAAGATCAGGCTGATTCTTTTATTGTTTTTTATTATCCTTACTATTCTCCGGGAATGCGGCTTGCTGAGCCTTAGTTTTTACAATAGCCATGTGACTTCAGGACAGGCGCATAGTTTTAATGATTTTACAAATGAAGCACCCGGATCATTGCGCGATGTACCACTGATTGTAAAATGTAAAGGATATGAATATGGCCAATCCGGTACACCTGATCATCCGGCGGTGATAATAAATGTATATGATATAAGCCACGGACCCTTGTGGATTCCGCTGTATAAACATGTTAACTATACAGGTGGTCTGATGATCAGCATTCAGCGGAATGGACATGATATCACCGGAACGATTAGTCTGAACGGCACATTGGCCATCAACGGTATTTGTTCACGCAGAGATGCCAACCGTATACTGATAACGCATGTAATGCAGGAAGTGTATAATATAGTAAGGGCGCAGATGGATAGTGACCCCCATTTCCAGAAGAGCAGCTGATGATATAAATTGTATAAATTTGCATCATTAGGTGCTTGTTATGATCAAAGAACAAAGGTTCGAATTTATATTGAATGAATTGAAAGCATGAGCAGGTGATGTATGAGCAGTTAGCCCAGGCACTGGATGTATCTGAGGATACGATCAGGCGGGATATAGAACATTTGTACTGGAACGGATTACTCTCAAAGATCCGCGGTGGGGCTATATTGCTCTCTAAAAATCCTTTGACCTTTCATGACAGGACTGATTTTCTAACGGAAGACAAAGACATTATTGCCCTGAAGGCGCAGGCATTTGTAAAAAGTTGCAATACCATTTTCATGAATGGAAAAACAACTATCTGTGCAATTGCCAGCCGCTTTCCTGCTGATATAAAGTTGGGGGTGATAACAAATAACCAGCCTTTGATAGAGGTGCTGGCCAGGTTTAAGCACATTGATATCATTGGCTTAGGTGGCGTGTATGACAGGAATACGGCTACGGTGACGGGTGGTGCTACCTGTAAGGAGGTGGAGAAGTACATCGCCGATGTGTATTTCATGGGCACCTGTGGGGTGGATGATAAATTGGTTATAACTGCTACCTGGGAGACAGATGCCAATGTGAAGCGATCGATGCTGGGCAATGCCCGGAAGATTGTGGCATTGTTGAATCATGGGCATATAGGCCATGTGGAGATATTTAAGGTATGCGGCATACGCGATCTACATGCATTGATCACCAACCTGGATGCAAATCATCCGGATTTAAATGGATTCAGAAATTTAGGTGTACAGATTGTTTAATAACCGATGCAGCATAATGTTTCGCCTTTGCTAACCGGAGGAGTACCTATTTTATATAGAATGGTACCTGTTTCAGGAGAAAAGATGTCTGTTTTTTTTACCCCGAACTCGTTTGTAATGTAACCGATGTTTTGCCCCTTTGTTATTTTATCTCCACTTTGATAATGACTATAGAAGATACCTTGTTCAGGTACGTGTACGTATGCCTGATTACTAAAGTAATTTCTTGCTGAAGAAGAGGGGTGGTAGCATGGACTATACATATTCAGGTAACTGAGCATATTGTCCAGCGCATTATTAATGAAATTGATGCTTCTCTGGTGCACTGCTCCCAGTTTGCCTGCTTCTATGCTAAGGGCGGTAATACCTTGCTGGGTAGCATATTTAAAGGCATACTTAGCAGGTTCTGTAGGGGTAATGTTATAAGGATAGGAGACTATGTTTTGCATAGCTGATTGATTGCAAAGATCTTTCGCCAGTAGGGTACAGCTATCTTTTTTGTCATAATAACAGATGAAAGGCAGCAGGTCTTCATTGGCATCCCCACCATGTATATCCAGGAAGATGTTGGAGACGGGAATGATCTGTTGGGCTATGATATCCGCAAGCTTTTCAGTGGGGGAGCCATTTTCTGCACCAGGAAATACGTTGTTAAGATTCTTCTTATCTATAGGATTGATAAAGGGGCTGCGTTGATAAAACGCAGCAGTATTGGCAATGGGGATGATGATTAAAGTGCCGGAGAGACTATCAATGCTGATTCGTTCATAAAGGGTTTGTACGGCTATGATAGGCGGATATTCAAATCCATGAATACCTGCTAAAATGGTGAAGACTGGTCCTGGTTTTTTCCCTTTCAGGATGGAGACAGGTAAATAGCTTTCTTCTGTGATGTGGATAATGGTATCCTTGCGGAAAGGGCCGTTCTGGTCCACAATGGATCTGATAGATTGAGCATGTGTACCGAGGCTAATAAAAATCAGGAGTGTAATCAATCTCATAGTGGGTCGGTTGTGTAGATGTAAGCTGTTTCTTCTGTGTTGTCTTCAAGTGTAACATTGACACTAACACGGTAGTAGCCTTCACCTTCGAATTCATCCAGGGAAGGCCAGGAACTGGCAAGATGTTCCGAGTAAAAGATGTAGCCGGGTATTTTATTGGTACCGGAGAGTACAACACCGGGGTGCTGTTTATCCGGGCCAAAGCCTGATGTATAGTGAGTACCGTAAATGAAACCTTTTTTGAATGTGCCGCCAATGGCTTCGAGGATGTGCGCATTTTCCTCATTTGGGCGTAAAGTGCCGTAGACAAATAGACGATTCATATCTCAAAGGTAGTTGAAAGCAATTAGTTAAATAGGAAGGAGAACTAAACCCTGTCATATATGTATCTCCGAAATAGCATTAGGGTGGAAGGAGATACATACTATAATAATAAGTAAATACACTTTCAGTGGTTAATGACCATTGAATGTTTTCATAATTAATTTAGATTGGCTTTGAAAAATGAATGACTGATCGGAAAGGCTGGTAAATGCATAAAGAAAGCCCTTATAGACTGAATAGTCTATAACAATCGTAGGAGAAAATGGTAAAATTGTAGAATTTAGTGTTGATTTTCAATACTTTTCCTAACAGCATTCTCTGCTTCCAGTAAAACTTCCTCCGCAGGGCGGCCGGCTGGTTCGATGGGTGCGAGGG
>Ga0209436_100571_pt1 | contig 15852 bp, 17 predicted proteins | sample AraplaF_Cvi_mTSA_FD_184263 | JGI IMG/M metagenome (GOLD analysis project Ga0209436, IMG submission 184263) | Arabidopsis root microbial communities from the University of North Carolina, USA - plate scrape MF_Cvi_mTSA (SPAdes) (version 2) | ecosystem: Host-associated > Plants > Roots > Endosphere...
GCTGACGACGATTCCTGCCGTGCCGGGACAAGACAGAATTCTTTATTGGCATTGGAGGTACTATGAATCAGCCCGTTATGGGAGGCGTTGCAACTATGAACGCACCAGCTTACATCAAACAGCAAAAACTGATCAATTGGGTGGCGGAAGTCGCTGCATTGACCAAGCCTGCCCGCATTTACTGGTGCGACGGCTCGGCGGAAGAATACGACCGCCTGTGCGCTGAAATGGTTGCCGCCGGCACCATGAAAAAGCTGAACGCCGAAAAGCGTCCAAACTCCTACCTGGCTTGCTCCGACCCGACCGACGTCGCCCGCGTTGAAGACCGCACCTTCATCTGCTCGCAGACCAAGGAAGCGGCCGGCCCGACCAACAACTGGATGGACCCGCAGGAAATGCGCGGCACCTTGAACGGCCTGTTCGACGGCTGCATGGCTGGCCGTACCATGTACGTGGTGCCGTTCTCGATGGGCCCACTGGGTTCGCCGATCGCCCACATCGGCGTGGAACTGTCCGACTCCCCATACGTCGCCGTCAACATGCGCACCATGACCCGCATGGGCAAGGCCGTGTACGACGTGCTGGGTACCGATGGCGAGTTCGTGCCGGCGATCCACACCGTCGGCAAGCCGCTGGCTGCCGGCGAAAAGGATGTGCCATGGCCATGCAACGCCACCAAGTACATCGTGCACTTCCCTGAAACCCGCGAAATCTGGTCCTACGGTTCCGGCTACGGCGGCAATGCGCTGCTGGGCAAGAAGTGCTTCGCGCTGCGTATCGCTTCCACCATGGGCTACAACGACGCCAAGAATGGCGGCGAGGGCTGGCTGGCTGAACACATGCTGATCCTGGGCGTTGAATCCCCCGAAGGCAAGAAGCACTACGTGGCTGCCGCCTTCCCATCGGCTTGCGGCAAGACCAACTTCGCCATGCTGATCCCGCCGAAGACCTTCGACGGCTGGAAAGTCACCACCATCGGCGACGACATCGCCTGGATCAAGCCGGGCAAGGATGGCCGCCTGTACGCGATCAATCCGGAAGCAGGCTACTTCGGCGTGGCTCCTGGCACCAACACCAAGACCAACTCGAACTGCATGTCCTGCCTGAACGAGAACACCATCTTCACCAACGTCGCGCTGACCGACGACGGCGACGTGTGGTGGGAAGGCCTGACCAAGGAAGCGCCTGCGCACCTGATCGACTGGCAAGGCAAGGACTGGACCCCGGTGTCCGGCACCAAGGCTTCGCACCCGAACGCGCGCTTCACCGTGTCCGCCGAGCAGAACCCGGTGATCGATCCGGCATGGAACGACCCAGCGGGCGTGCCTATCTCCGCCTTCATCTTCGGCGGCCGCCGCTCCACCACCGTGCCTCTGGTCACCGAAGCGCGCAACTGGATCGAAGGCGTGTACATGGCCGCGACCATGGGTTCCGAAACCACCGCAGCAGCCGCCGGCCAGCAGGGCGTGGTGCGCCGCGATCCGTTCGCCATGCTGCCGTTCATGGGCTACAACATGAGCGACTACTTCCAGCACTGGCTGGACATGGGCAAGCGCCTGGAAGGCAAGGGCGCCACCCTGCCGAAGATCTTCTGCGTCAACTGGTTCCGCACCGACGAGAACGGCCACTTCGTATGGCCAGGCTTCGGCGACAATATGCGCGTACTGAAGTGGATGCTGGAACGTGTGGAAGGCAATGGCGGCGGCGTCGAAAACATCTTCGGCACCACCCCGCGCTATGGCGACATCACCTGGGACGGCCTGCCATTCACCGCCGAAGAGTTCGAGACCATCACCTCGATCGACAAGGATGCATGGCGCGCGGAGCTGAAGCTGCACGCTGAACTGTTCGAAAAGCTGGCATACCACCTGCCGCAGGAGCTGAAGGACAATATGGCCAAGCTGGAGCAGCGCCTGAACGGCTAAGTCCTGCCGACGCTGAATTGAAAAGCGCGCCCCGGAGGCGCGCTTTTTTTGTTAGTCCGAACCTGGCTGCGATGCCGACCATTTTGGGCGCTCCGCAAGCGGGACTTGCGCTTGGTCGAAGCTGGCGATCTTCTTCATGGTGCGGACGTCATACAGGATTTCGCGGCCGGCGAAGTGACGTCCGCCGCAATCGATCACGATATGTGTGCCCCGCTTCCAGAACCAGTAGTCGCGGATGACCGGTTCGCATCTGATGGAGCGCGTCCGGCCGCGACGAAATATGCGCAGTTCCGCAGGATCCTGCTCGCCGTCCGCATCGGCAGGCGGAAGCACCAGCCAAGCCACACTCTCTCCGTCCGCCGACAAGCGTACATCTTCAGCCTGCCGGTCGGACGTCAATTGCAGGTCTTTGCCGGCGGATGTCACGACATGGACGTTCCGGGCTTCGTCAACATAGGCGCGCGCCACGTTTCCTGCGTTGGAAGCAGAACTGGCCACGACCAGTGCAATAGCGAGTGTAAAACGACGGCGCATCATCCTGATCCTCCAATTTCGCCTTATTGTGCGCAGGCAATGTTAGTGATGAGTTACTATAATCGCAATAATGTTGAAGATGCGGTGAAACAGAATGGCAGGCGAAATAATTCGTAAAGGCGATACCACTAGCCACAACGGAACAGTCCTGGAAGGCTCGATGCAGGACATATGCCACGGAAAACCTGTCGCCTATATCGGGCATAAGGTCCATTGCCCGAAGTGCAAAGGCGATTATCCAATTGTAGAAGGGGCGGTGACCACGACCCTCTATGGCAAAGGCGTTGCCTTGGCCGGAATGAAGACTTCATGCGGCGCAACCCTGATTCCAAGCCAGTTCACGGACACGGTCGGATAAGAATGCCCGCCGTAATGCAGACTGGCTGCATTGGTCGACGATTGCTCATTGATTTTATCGTTGCCGGTGCACTTTTTTCAGGAACTCTTGGGCCGGCCTATGCGGAACCGCAGGCGGTCTTACTGATCGGTCATTACTCAAACCAAGTCTGGACCGGAGACGTCGATCCCCACGCGGTTTCCGGTTACGCGCTGGACTTGTACAAGCAAGGGGATGCAGTATTCGGCAGTATTGGCGTCGCGATAGGCTCTCCAGAGCCAGTCGGTGCGAAGTTGTACGACATTTCGTACGATGAGAAGGCGGGGACAGTTTCGTTCAAGGCGAAGTTTTCGGAGGGAGCCCAATTTGGAAAGGACATTCCTCCCGAAAAAAGTAATGCCAAGGTCCTTCTGACGTTTTCCGGAAAGCTGAACTCTCGCGGTATTCAGGGCGAGTTTGTTCGGCACGATGGCTATCCACCGTTCGCAGCGATCGAGAGGAAAAGATCGCTGTTACGAAAACAGGACAGCAAATACGTGCCTCATGATCTCGAGCTGTGGAACAAGCGCTTCGTCGACTGAGCCGCGTGCCAACTAATTCAATGAAAACGACACATACAACACTCTTGCTTTTCGCCGCGCTCGCATCGAGCCACGTAGCCTGGGCTGGAGATCAAGCCGATCTCGAACGATATGTACGATATGCGGACGCCTGTGAGCACGTGGCCGGTGAATGGGACAGCGGATTGAGTGGACAGGAGCGGAAGAGAATTCAACGCGCTGTCATCAAGTACTGCGGAGGCGCGCAACACCAAAGCAGGGCATTGAAGGAAAGGTACAAAAACAATCCCGAAATGCTGCAGGTGATTGCTTCGCATGAGAACGATGCAGTGACCTCTTTTGTGCGATAGCTTGAGGCGCGCCGCGCTTGTGTACAGGCGGTGCCGAACGCACTGGAAAAACCGGCGCGAAAAAAAATCATTGACAGCGAAATCAAAACAGGCGCAGAATCGCGTCCACTGATTTTTTACTAACTCTAATTTTCGAAAGGACGACCATGCCACGTACGGCTATCAACAATCTGCAAATGAGATAGCCCCGCAGCGCGAGCGCTCGGGGCAGGCAATCAAGCCACCCGAGCCGGTCGTTCTTCCAACACGAACCCCGGCCAGGAAACTCGCCGGGGTTTTTGTTTTTACAGCCCCGGCATAACGAAAGACGTTATGCCAATTAAACAAAGCCTGCACAAAGGCCTGGTGCCTGTGCACATCTATACGGATGACATTGATCATTCGGCCATCCAGCAACTGCTGAATATTTCGAACCTGCCCATCGTGCATCCGCACGTGGCAGCCATGCCCGACGTTCACTCCGGCATCGGCGCAACTGTCGGCAGCGTGATCCCGACGCGCGGCGCCATCATTCCTGCTGCTGTCGGTGTCGACATCGGCTGCGGCATGAACGCGGTGCGCACCACGCTGACGGCAAGCCAGCTGCCCGACAACCTGGCGCGCGTGCGCAGTGCGATCGAAACGCTGGTGCCGGTCGGCTTCGAACAGCATGCTTTCGACAAGGTGCGCGGCTCCGCCCACGCCCGAGTCGGTCGCCCGCTGAACGACCGCCTGGACCGCATCGTCGCCCGCCACAAGGGCATCATGAAGATGCAGCACAAGTTTGCGCAGACCTGGATCTGCCAGCTTGGCACCCTGGGTGGCGGCAACCACTTCATCGAGCTGTGCATCGATGAAGAGCAGCGCGTGTGGATCATGCTGCATTCGGGCTCGCGCGGCATCGGCAATGTCATCGGCCGCTACTTCATTTCCGCCGCACGCAAGGAAATGATGCGGCACAAGGTGAACCTGCCGGACCGCGACCTGTCCTACTTCAGCGAAGGTTCGGAACTGTTCGACGACTACGTGGAAGCGGTGGACTGGGCCCAGGACTACGCCATGCTGAACCGGCGCGAAATGATGCGCCGCGTAGTGGCGGCACTGGACCCGCACGTCCCGCCGTTCAAGCTCGATGGTGAAGCGATCAACTGCCACCACAACTACGTGGCGCAGGAATCGCACTTCGGCCACAAGCTGTACGTCACCCGCAAGGGCGCCATTTCGGCGCGCGACGGCGAACTGGGAATTATCCCGGGCAGCATGGGTGCCCGCAGCTATATCGTGCGCGGCAAGGGCAACGAGGAATCGTTCTGCTCCTGCTCGCACGGCGCCGGACGACGCATGAGCCGCAGCGAGGCGAAACGCAAATTCAACCGCTTCGACCTGGCCGAACAGACGCAGGGCATCGAATGCCGCAAGGATGGCGGCGTGGTGGATGAAATCCCCGCCGCCTATAAAGACATTGACCAGGTCATGGCACACCAGTCCGACCTCGTCGAAATCGTGCACACGCTGAAGCAAGTCGTGTGCGTGAAAGGATAAGCAATGAAGGTAACCATCAAACTACCCAAGCCGCGCAACCCGCTGGCCGTGCTGGCGCGCCAGCGCAAGGCTGGCGGCCACCAGCGCGTCGAACAATCGCGGCGCGCGCTGAAGCAGCAGCTGCGCCGCCAATTGGAGCGGGAGGAATAAACGCATGCAATCAGCCATCATGTTGAACCAGCAGCAGGCCATCGACTTCCTGCTGCATGTCGCGATTACCCGCCCGGTGTTCATATGGGGCCCTCCAGGCATCGGCAAGAGCGCCCTGGTGCGCCGCTTTGCGGAAGCCGTGGGCATGGAGTGCGTCTCGCTGCTCGGCAGCCAGCTCGCGCCGGAAGACCTGCTGGGCATCCCCCAGATCGACGGCAAGTGCTCGCGCTTCTTTCCGCCTGCGAACATCGTCCGCGATGAGCCATTCGTGCTGTTCCTGGACGAGCTGAATGCATCGTCGCACGAAATCCAGAAAGCGTTCTACTCGCTGATCCTGGACCAGCGTATTGGCGAATACGCGCTGCCAAAAGGGACCATCGTCATCGGTGCCGGCAACCGCGCCAAGGATGCCGCCATCGTCAAGCCGATGCCATCCGCTTTGGTGAACCGCATGGCGCACATCCATTTGCGCTCTGACCACCGCCAGTGGCTGGAGTGGGCGAGCAGCGGGGGCGGTATCCACCCATGGGTGCTGGAGTATATCCAGTTGCGGCCCGATCACCTGTGGAGCGAGCCGCCGAAGCATGAGGAACCATTCTCGACACCGCGCAGCTGGCACATGCTGTCCGACGCCCTGCATTCCTTTGGCGAGGAGGCGAGTGAAGATATGCTGGATGCCCTGGCCTACGGCTTGCTGTCGCCAAACCATGCCGGCAACTTCAAAGGCTTCCTCAAGCAGTTGCGTCACAAGCACGGGCTGCATGCCATCATCAAAGGCGAACAGTACTGGCCCGATGCACCCGCCGACCGCGACGTGCTGTACTTCCTCGCGCAGTCCTTCCGCGCTCACTTGCTGAAGGAGTTGCCGGAGGAGGAATCCGCTGTACGCAGCGCGCACCATGCCTTGTCGATCCGCGCCAAGGATATGCTGCGCGATCTGGCCCGCATCAGCGTCGAAATTGCGCAATCGCTCCTGGGAGAGGATGCGCAAGGACGCCGCCTGCCTGCATGGTTCCTGGTCGAGGTGGCGCGCGACTTGCCTCGACTGGCCGGCCGTGGCCAGAAGGAAACCGCATGAGCAAGGAGAAGAAGCTCGATCCTGCCGCGGCGGCGCGCAAGGCCGGGATCGCCCAGGTACTGGCACATCCCGTGCTCGGTGCAATCGCAGGGCAAGTCGATTTCCGTGCCGACGCGACGCAGCAGGTCGTTCCGGCCAAGGGATGGCTTGCTGTATCGCCGGGTGGCACGGTGTGGCTGCATGCGAAACGGCAAGCGCAAGCGGATCAGTGGGCGCGCGTCATCGGCATAGTGCTTTCCTGCCTTGGGCTTGGATTGGTGCGGCGCCGCGAGCCGCTGGCGTTGTGGGAGGTTGCTGCGCTGGTGTCGGCCTCGCGCTTCTGCGCTGAGCTCAAGCTGGGTGAATTGCCTGAAGATTGGCGATTGCCGGAAAGCGAAGACGTCAGCGTGGAATCCTTGCTGCAGCGCTTTTGCAGCGAAGGCTGTCCGGCGCCGCTGCTGGCCTGGCACGCCGACATCACGGGCGCTGCGTCGCTGTTCGCAGCGCTTGATGAGAAGCCGGTTGCCTGGCGACGACAGACGCCCACGCCCTGGCGCGAGTTGCTGGCCGATGGGATTGCACGTGGCGTTGGCAGAGCGCTTGCCATCGCCGGCGGTGCGCCTGTGGAGCAGGCCGCCAGGCCGCATAGCCGCGAACACCGCGCGCGGCGGCGCATGATGGACTGCTATCCTTTGCTGGGCGCATTGGCGGCCAGCTTCGACCTGGAGAACGATATCCGTATCTGCCAGCAGTACGATATCCGCGTTGCGGCCATCGATGTCGGTGCCCGCCGCATCTGGATCAACCCGGCGGCCGGACTGAACGACGATGAAACGCTGTTCGTGCTTGCCCACGAATTGCTGCACGCAGGCCTGAACCACGCATCGCGCCGGCGCGGGCGAGATCCCCTGCTGTGGAATGTCGCCTGCGATTTCGCGATCAATAGCTGGCTGCTCGAGATGCAAGTGGGCGCGCCGCCCGCAATCGGCATGTTGTATGACGCCGGCCTGGCAGGACAATCCGCCGACGAAATCTATGACGGCCTGGCGCGCGATATCCGCCGCGCCCGCAAGCTGGCTACCCTGCGTGGCGCCGGCCAGCCTGACTTGCTGGGCGAGGAGAGCGGTGCGCAGTTCACGGACGCCGAGGAATATTGCCGCCGTGCCCTCGCGCAAGGCATGGACCGCTGGGAACATGATGGCTGTCGCGGCACGGTGCCGGCTGGCTTGCTCGAGGAGATCCGCAGCCTGGCGCAGCCGCCGATTCCGTGGGATGCACGGCTGGCACATTGGTTCGATGAGCGCTTCCCGCCGCTGGAGATGCGGCGCAGCTATGCGCGGCCTTCTCGCCGGCAGGGCGCGACGCCGGAGATTCCCCGGCCCTCGCTGTGCAAGCCGCCCGAGGAGGAGCGCAAGAGCCGTGTCTTTGGCGTGCTGCTCGATACCTCGGGTTCGATGGAGCCTGCCATGCTGGGCAAGGCGCTTGGCGCCATTGCCAGCTACGCGATGGCGCGCGACGTGATCGCCGTACGCCTGGTGTGCTGTGACGCGGTGGCGTACGACTGTGGCTGGGTCGAGCCGGAAAACCTTCTGGACCGCTTCACCTTGCGTGGCCGCGGCGGGACCGTGCTGCAGCCCGGCTTTGACCACTTGCGCGACCTGGCGCACAAAGGCGAGATGCCGCCGCACGGCCCCGTGCTGGTGATAACTGACGGCTGGTGCGAGCACAGTCTTGAGACGCGCATGGACCACGCCTACCTGTTGGCCGATGGTCGACGCCTGCCATTTGCGCCGCGTGGCGAGGTGTTCTACATCACGGAGTAGCTATCGAGGGAATCGCCGCAAGCCATCCTGCTGATTTCGCAGCTATTGGCCTGAAATGGCGGGCATCGGTGGCAGCCCCATCATCTTGCGCCGGATTTCGAGACCGCTTTCGTCTTCGATCACCACCGGCTTGCCGACGGCGATCTGGGTGCCGTAGCGTTGTGGCAGGCCCTTGGCGACACGCAGCCGGTCTTCGGCCTGCGCCAGGTGCGCGCCTGGCACGTCGTTCTGCGCCTGCGCTTCACGCAGGGCCGGCAGCAGCGCTTCCAGCTCTTTTTCGGGCATGCGCATCAGGACCGTGAATGCGTTCTGCGACAGCTCGGGACCGGCGAAGCGCACGCCGGGCCAGCCGTGGGAGGCGACGATGGTTTTCAACCGTGCCTGCTCCTTGCGGTCGCGTGCCGCGTCGCGCTTGCCAGGTGCGCCCATGCTTTCCAGTGCGTGGATAGCGGCCAGCTCGCGGGTGTCGAGGACCTTGCGCTTGACGATGATTTCTTCGCCGACGATGGTGGTGGCCGCGCTGCCATTGCCGGCGCTGCGGATGGTCACCCGCACGTTGCCGCGCGCATGCGTGGTGCCGCGGTTGTCCTGCTCGACCTGGTTGGCTTCCACCTGCACGGTGTGCTGCTGGCCGATCGGCAGCATGATGCGTGCGACCTCCTTGCCCGCCGCCAGCGTTTGCACGCTGATGCGGCTTGGCTCAGCCGCGGCGGCGAGCCCGTGGCAGGCCAGCAGCAGAGGTAGCGCAAGCTTGTAAAGGCTCATGGTGGACTTACGGTAGCAAACCTGTGCGAACCGTGGAGCACGGATGCGGGCACACTGCTGTCCTGAACAAGCACGCCGAGTGAGTATTTATACAAAGTTTTTCTTGACACCACATTCGCGCAGAGCGCAGAATCAGCGCTCGTAAGTTTGTACAACCCAGATCAAGAAAGGACAGCCATGCGCAATTTCGCTATCAACTGCATTAAGCACACCAGATAGCCCTGATGCGCGTGCGCTCGGGGCTGCTGGCAAATCGCCACCCCCGAGCCGGACGTCCCACGACAAAAACCCCGGTAAGGATACTTGCCGGGGTTTTTGTTTTTTGGTCCCGGCGCAAGGAGGAAAGGAATCATGGAGCTCCAACTCAAAGCTGTCACTCGGCAGAACTTCGACGACATCACCGACTTGCGGCTGCTGGACCAGCAACGCGACTACATCGCCAGCAACGCCTACTCGATCGCACAAGCCAGCTTCTACCCGGAAATGCAACCGCGCGCCATCTACGCCGGCGACGCACTGGTTGGCTTCCTGATGTACGTCGACCTGAAATTGGAGGGCCTGCCCGGCGAGTTCGGCGTGTGGCGGCTGATGGTAGACCTGCTCCACCAGGGCAAGGGCTACGGACGCCAGGCGCTGCAAATGGCGCTGGCCGAAATCCGCGCGCGCGGCGGGGTGCGCAAGGTCTGGATCAGCTACCAGCCGGACAACGCCAGGGCCAAAGATCTGTACGCCAGCATGGGCTTCGTCGAAACCGATGTCGATGAAGATGGCGAAATGAACGCAGTATTAGAGCTGTAACGAAGAAGAAGGAGTCATGAATGAGACCATATCAACGCTTCCTGAGGAAATGGATCACCACCAACCTGCACGTGGTCACCAAGGAAAATTTCACCGATATCGCGGAACTGGAACTGCACGAACACCAGCAGGACCACGCGGCGGCCACCATGTATGCCATCGCGGAAGCGAGCTTCCATCCCAACTACCATTGCCGCGCCATTGCCGACAAGGACGGCGTGGTGGGCTTCCTGATGTATGCCGCTCCCGGCGCCGACGATGAAGCGGGCGATTACGCGATCTACCACCTGATGGTGGACCGTCGCTTCCAGGGCCGTGGCCATGGCCGCCGCGCCGTCGAACTGGCGCTGGCGGAGATCCAGAAACATGGGGATGTGCAGCGCATCTGGACCAGCTACAGTCCCGACAACGCCGTGGCGAAGGAACTCTACGCCGCCTGCAGCTTCATCGAGGCAGGCGTAGAGGAAGACGGCGAGATGTACGCCGTCTGGAGTCCTGATCCTTACTGAGTGAAGGACAGGCTGTAAGCACCGGTCGAGTAGGTGCCGTAGCTGGTAGCCTCGATGGTGTAGGTACCGCTGGATGGCAGGGTGAAGCTGATGCGCGAGTTGGTGCCGCCACCGCCATCGTCGTCGGACTTGATCACATTGCCTGCCGGGTCGCGCAGGTACAGGTAAGTGTCGAAGCTCGAAGACGACATGGCAATGGTCGCCACCTTGCCGCCGATGCCGGAGAAGGTATAGCGGTCAGTGTAGTAGCTGCCGCCGCGCGCGCCTGCCGGGCAGCCGTTCGACTTGAGCGAGCCGCTGACCGGCGTGCCGCTGCTGATCGCCGTGCTGCATGAAGCCACCTGGGCCGATGCCTGGCTCAGGCTGACCGACAGGGTTGGACCTGCACCTGACAACGTGGCAGTCGCGCTGCGTGCCGCACCGGTATTGGCGGCGGCCGAATAGCTGATGGTGCCGCTGCCGCTGCCGCTGGCGGCGCTGGTCAGGCTGAGCCAGCCAGGCACGGAGCCCAGGGACCAGGTGCACGCGGCTGGCGCCGTGACAGTCAGGCTGCCGGTGCCGCCTGCTGCCGGGATGCTGGCGCTGCCTGGAGAAATCGTCCACGATGCGCATGGCGAAGCCGCCTGGCTCAGGTTGAAGGTCGTGGCCACGCCTGGTGCATTGAGGGCGCCACCACCGCTGCGCGCAGCACCCGTGTTGGCTGCAGCAGTGATGGTGAAACTGCCGTTGCCGGTACCGGTAGCGCCCGAAGTGACTGTGGTCCAGCCTGATGTGGTGATTGTCCAGGTGCAGGTTGCCGCTGCTGCGACGGTTCCCGTTGTAGTGCCGCCGGATGCCGGGAATGTCGTGCTGCTGAAGGTAATCGTTGGGACGGTCGGGCAAGGGCGGCCGTCCTGGTTGATGATGAAGGTGCTGTACTGTCCCATTGCTGCAATCTGGCCGGTTCCGCTGCGTGCGGCGGGATCGTAGTTCTGTGCGACCGTGAACGCGATGCTGCCGTTGCCGGTACCGCTGGTGGCGCCAGTAGCGGTCACAAAGCTCGGCATGGAGGCGACAGTCCATGGGCAGCTTGCGGCGGCCTGTACGCTCAGGGAGCTGCTGGTGCCGAGATTGCCGGTGGAGAAGGGGTTCGGTGACACAACAGGCGCCGAAGGGCAGTTCGGGGATGGGGCCTGGGTCACGGTGACGGATTCGTTCCCGAGCAGGAAGGACGCGTTGCGCGAGGCGCCGGTTTGATTCGCAGCGGCGGTGAACGATACGGTGGCGGTGCCGGTCTCCGGCATCTGCTGCGGATTGGCGCCAGTGAGGGTCAGCCAGGACGGCAGGTTGGCGGCTTCGAAGCGGCATCCTGGCGCGGCGGTAACGGTGAAGGCGACAGCCCCGCCGTCGCCGGCAGCCGATTGGGTCTTGACTGGCACGGTGACGAGCTGGCCGGCGCAAGCCTGGTCCCAGATGGCTGCATAGGCGTTCGCATCGTTCTGGGCGGCGCCTCCGGTGAGCAGCACATTCCCGTCAGGCAGGCGCGAGGCCGTCAGGTCGCGAACGGCACCGCGCTGCGGTCCCGTCAGGTTCCACGTGCCGTTGGCGGCACTGTAGCGCATCAACTGGCGTTTATAGCCTGCGGTGTAGAGAGCATCGCCGTTCGACAGGATGGTTGACGTTATTGGCTCGAATTCGGTCGGCATGTCTGCGCCGCGCGAGAAGGTGCCGGTGGCGGGATCGTAGATTTCGGTACTGCGCAAGGACATGCTATTGCGGCCGCCTGCCACCAGGACTTTACCGTCGGCCAGCAAGACTGGCTCGATGCCGGAGCGTCCAACGGCCATGGCACCCGTGGCAGTCCATTGGTTGGTGGCAGGGTCCCAGAGTTCAGCCCGGGTGCTGTATGGATTGTCCGGAGAGGGGGCCGTGCTAGCCTGGCCGCCCACTTTCATCACGCGGCCGTCGGCCAGTACTACCAGGCCATGCCAGCCGGAGTTTTCGACGAAGTTGCCGGTCTTGCTGAAGGTGCCGGTGGCGGGATCGAAAATATCGGCATACGCGCCGGAGGAGTAGCCATCTTTACCCATCACCATTACCCGGCCATCAGGCAGCAGGCGCGCGATCGTGCGGAAGCGCGTGGCATTCATATTGCCGGCGGCGGTCCATTGGCCGGTGGCCGGATCGTAGATTTCGGCGGTATTGGTGTAGGGGCCAGCGGGCGTCATGCCACCGGCAACCAGGATACGGCCATCCTGCAGCGTGATGGCGGCGTGCTCGCGGCGGGCTGTCAGCATCGGCGCGGCGGCCGTGAACTGGCCGGAAGCGGGGTCGTAGGTCTCGGTGCTGGAGTAGATTGCAGCACCGGGCGTCGATACGCCACCGGTCAGCAGAATGCGGCCGTCAGGCAAAGCGCTGGCTTGGTGGAACATGCGCGGAACGGTCATCGTGCCGGTCGAGATTTGGGCCTGTGCGGACAGGGCGGCGCAGGCCAGCAGGGTAGCGGCTGCAAGGTGGCGCAGTGGGGTTGGGTACACGACTTTTCTCCTCAGAAATTTCCTGCGCACAACTCTAGCCACATTTGCGAAATAGTCAATCAAAAAAAATAAGTAAATATTTAGGTTTTATATTTCGCACACGTGTGCTAAAGTTCGACACATGGACACCCTGACCGCAAAAAGCGAAGCAACCTTTGCCACCATCCTCGACGCCGCCATGGAAATGGCAGCGGCGGAAGGCATCGGCAAGCTGTCGCTGGGCGAGATCGCCAAGCGCACCGGCATCAGCAAGAGCGGGGTGTTTTCGCGTGTCGGTTCGCTGGAGCAGTTGCAGTGCGCGGTGCTGGACGAATACGACCGCCGCTTTGCCGCCGAAGTGTTCATGCCATCGCTGTCGCTGCCGCGTGGCCTGCCGCGGCTGCAGGCCCAGGTGGCGGCCTGGTTCCAGCGCGCGGCCGACGAGGCGCTGCGCACATCGTGCCTGTACACGGCGGGCGCGTTCGAGTTTGACGATTACGAAGGCAGCGCGGTACGCGACCGCCTGGCGCAAGGCGCGCTGGCCTGGCGCGCATCGCTGCGCAAGACCATCCTGCAGGCGATGGAAGCCGGCCAGCTGCGGCCGGACACCGAACCTGAACAGCTGGTGTTCGAGATTTACAGCCTGGTGGTGGGCCTGCTGCACGACGCCCGCTTCCTGCGTGACGAGCAGTCGCCGCGCCATGCGCAGCGTGCGTTCAACCGCCTGATTTCGACGTACAAGAGTTTCAACGATTTGTGATTTTGGGTTGCCGCGGGTACGCCTGCGGCCTTTTTTTAAGCGAAGTTCGCACGGGTGTGCGAAATTGGAGAAAGAAAATGCGATTCCTGCTTTTGCTGGTGCCGGTCGGCATCTACTTCGTGAGCCATAGCAGCTTGTGGGGCATCCTGCGCGGACTGCCGAAGAGCAACAACGACTTCGGCGAAAACTACTAAGGAGCGGCCATGGTCCTTGATTTCTACTTTGATTTCGCTTCGGGCTACTCCTACTTCGCCGCGCGCCGCATCGAATGGCTGGCGGCCGCCAACGGCGCGACCGTGCGCTGGCATCCAGTGCTGCTGCCGGCGCTGACCCAGGTGACCGGTGTGCTGCCGTCGCCGGTGGTGCCGGTGAAATGGAAGTACGTCACACGCGACATGCAGCGCACGGCGCAGGAGGAGGCGATTCCCTTCAATCCCTCCGGCGCTTTCCCGCAGATGCTGATCGCGCCGGGCCGCGCCATGCTGTGGGTGCGCGCCAACCATGGCAACGATGCGGCAGTATCGTTTGCGCGCACCTGCTTCCAGGCTTATTACGCCGATGGCGTGGATATCGCCGACAAGGCCGTGCTGCTGGGGATCGCCGAGAGCCAGGGCATCGACGGTTCAGCCTTCCTCGCCGGCATGGAAGACCCGGCCATCAAGGCACAGTTCAAGCAGGGCAATGAGGATGCGCTGGCGCAGGGGGTATTCGGCGTGCCCTTCGTGCTGGCGGACGGCGAGCCGTTCTGGGGCTACGACCGCTTCCCGCAGCTGGAACGCTGGCTGGCTGCGTCGCGCCGCGCTGCCTAGTGACAGCGGGCAGCGTATTGTCTATCCTTCTTGCACTTGGTTTTAGAGGATAGACATGAATCTGAAGCGCGCCGTGAGTACGGCTGTACTGGCCATATTCGCGCTGCCAGCCCTGGCGGAATCCCAGGCCTGCAGCGAACAGGATCTTGAACTGGCCGCCACGTTCCTGAAGGAGAGCGGAAAAAACAAGGCAGGCGAAGACGAGCGGTCCGCGATTGCCAATGCCTGCAAACCGTGGCCCGGAAAGGAGCCGTACACGATCGGCGTTTTCGTCTACGAAGGCGGGCGGAATGGCAAGCAGCTGCTTGTTGCCCTGTTTGACCGGGCGCAGCACAAGGTAGCGGCCAGCTATTGGACGTTGGCCGAAGAAGACGCCATCATGCGATACGTCGACGGCATCAGGATCGACACGGCCCGCTACCAGCTGCAGCCAGGCCTGCGCGCATTCGGTGTCGATATCAGCACCTACTCGCCGCGTTACGCAGAGGGTGGTTACGGCCCGATGCGTACCTTGTACGTGCGCGAAGGCTCCGCGATTCGGCCCGTCCTTTCCGACATGCCGGTGTCCCGCTGGAGCTACATGGGAGAAATGCAGTGGGAGCCGGGAAAAGATGGCGAGATAGTGCCCGAACCCGACATCGAGCGTTTCGACTACAGCATCAGCATTGCTGGCACGCGAACCAAAGGCTTTGCGGACCTTGTCATTACGCGCAAATCCAACCAGCAGGACACGAAGCCCACTACCCAGTTGCTGCGGTACGACGGCAAGCTTTATCCGCTGCCGCAGGAGTAGGCGTGGCCGCTAGGCAGGCGGCTGCGCGACATCGACCCATTGCGCGCCGGCCAGCGCCGCCATGCGCTCGGGGGAGATGCGTACCGCGGCGTTGATCGCGCCGCCGGCCGGAATCACTTCCTTGTACTCGCGCAGCGACACATCGCAATAGACCGGGATCGGCCCTGGCAGGCCGAAAGGGCAGACGCCGCCGACCGGGTGGCCGGTCAGCGCTTCCACTTCCTCCGCGCCCAGCATGCGGGCGGTGGCGCCGAAGTGGGCCTTGAACTTCCTGTTATCCAATCGGGCATCGCCGCGTGTCACCACGAGGACGATGCCTTCCTTCAGGCGCAAGGACAGTGTCTTGGCGATCTGCCCCGGCTCGACGCCGTGTGCGGCCGCAGCCAGTGCCACGGTCGCGGTGCTTTCCGCCAGTTCGATGACTTCCAGGTCTGGCGCATGTTGCGCCAGGAAGTGTTTGACGGAATGCAGACTCATTATTTTTTCTTGAGAAGTGGGCCGAGATACTTGCCGGTCACGCTGGCCGGATTGGCCGCCACGTCTTCCGGCGTGCCGCTGGCGATGATCTGGCCGCCGCCGGCGCCGCCCTCGGGACCGAGGTCGACGATCCAGTCGGCAGTCTTGATCACGTCGAGGTTGTGCTCGATGATGACCAGGGTGTTGCCG
>Ga0209436_100590_pt1 | contig 15570 bp, 9 predicted proteins | sample AraplaF_Cvi_mTSA_FD_184263 | JGI IMG/M metagenome (GOLD analysis project Ga0209436, IMG submission 184263) | Arabidopsis root microbial communities from the University of North Carolina, USA - plate scrape MF_Cvi_mTSA (SPAdes) (version 2) | ecosystem: Host-associated > Plants > Roots > Endosphere ...
GAATCAATACAGGCAAAAATTTAAATGTATTTTAGTTGATGAGTTTCAGGATGTGAATCCAGCACAAGTGGAATTAATCAATGTGTTACTGCGTGAAAGCACGTATTTATTTTGCGTTGGAGATGATTGGCAGAGTATATATGGGTTTCGGGGATCTAATGTGAATTTTACAATTAATTTTGCTGAATATTTTCCGGGTGCAACTATTTTAAAATTGAAAAAGAATTTTAGAAGTTCTGGTTATATTGTTGGTGTGGGAAATGAGGTAATCAGCTTTAATAAAAATAAGGTTGAGAAGGAAGTAGTGTCTGAAAAGCCAGGTAAGGAAAAAGTTTACCTTTATAACTCAAATTCCGAAGATGATACATTGGATTTCATTAGAAATAGAATTGAATATCACCTGGAAGTTGATGGAAATTTAAGTCCTGATGATATACTTATACTTGGTAGACGAACATCCCACTACTCAGAAATTAAAAAGAAACTTAAGAGAAAAGGTATACAGTTCTCTACTATTCATGGGGCCAAGGGGAAGGAATCGAAAGTTGTCTTTATCACAGGGTTGAAGGATGGATCAGGGGGCTTCCCGGACACCTGGTTGGAAGATTCAATTTATCAGGTAATCAGAACAACAGATAATGATCTTTTGTTGGAGGAGGAGAGAAGACTGTTTTATGTGGCGATTACGAGGGCCCGGGATTTTCTTTATTTACTTTCTGAAAATGGAAATCCATCGCAGTTTATAGATGAGTTACCGGATGATTTGATTGAGCGGGAGACACCGTTGTTTTAGGATTTTAATTATAGTATTATCGGATTTCAATCATAAATTTAATCTCTTAATAATTTTATTTTACATCTGAAAATTACCCTTGTTAGGTATTCACAATTGATTAGTTCTATTTAATGATATACAATGGGCAGAGGAATTACTATTACTAATTACCTGGTAAACGGAGATCCTGAAGGTATAAGCATGTCGTATGTTTCTAATTGGACCGGGCAAGCAATTAAAATACCCCGTAATTCCTTCCTGGAGACAAAAAGCTTATCTGAACTTAATAGACCAGGGGTTTATTTCCTTATTGGGTCTAAGGATGATAACCCTGAGGAAAAACTGATTTATGTTGGAGAAGCTAATCATTTGTTTGAAAGAATCACTGCACATATGCGTGATGAGTCAAAATCGTTTTTTGAGCTAATTATTGTGTTTAGTTCGAAGGATGATAATATGACAGTATCGCATACTAAATATTTGGAGGCAAAAATTCTTTCTGAAATATTTGAGAAATCTGGTTTTACTCTTATTAACCGGAAAGATGGTAATAGGATAAGTCTTCCACCAATGGTAAGGGATGAGATGGATACCTATATGGATAATATGAAAATATTATTGCCAATTTTGGGATTTGACCTATTTAAGCCGGTATTGAAGGATGAGAAGCAGACTTTGATGTCAAGGGATGAGAACCTGATATTAGAAACCGGGGGTATAAAAGCGCAGGCAAAACTTATACCTAATGGCATGTTGGTGCTTCAGGGAAGTTTAATGAAAGCTATTGCTACTCCTGCATTAGCACCAACTTATGTGAAAATAAGAACTGATCTGATTGATAAGGGATATGTGAAACAGACTGATAAGGGTATGTTGTTTTTGCAGGATTATGAGTTTACGAGTCCTTCACAGGCGGGGGCTGTTATTTTGGGGTATTCGGTAAATGGCAGAACATTCTGGAAGAATAGTAAGGGGAAAACGTTAAAAGAGTTGGAGGAGGAGAAGATAAGTTTGAGTGTGGGGAGTGGACAGAATTAGGTTTGAAACTTTATGAGGTAAGATAGAGGGCAATTTATAGTGGCTAATGCATTACGGTTGAAATACATGAAACCTAATTAATTCTACCAACAGAATGAACAAGGCCAGCTTTGAAAAGTAGAGGAGGGTAGTAGGATAGCCTGACGTTGTGGCTTCGATCAGGGAAGTCCTAAATGCGAAATATTGTATATCATAAACATTTGATACCATTGCGTAATTAGCTATTAGTCTGGATGAGTGGGGTTAACCAAATATAGCTCCAAATGGAAATAGGAGGATATGCCCATTTTCTTAAGTCTATAGTGCTATTGAAAAGAGAAATCTGCATTTAATTTGAGAACCTGCGAATTAAAGGCTAATATAAATTGCTATTTTCGCAAGACAAGAATGTTATTTAATTTATTGTATATATTGTAAAGTGTTTATTTTCATTTGATTGTGTTGTGGTGTGTTGTACTGTTAACAATGGCTAAAAATAAAAAGAATGAAGGGCATGAATTACTGATTCAATGGGATACTGCAAAATTTATTGGGGCTTAATTATATTAATCGTAATCCACATATTTAATTAATTCTTAAACATGATCCTCGCTAAAATGTGCGAATAAGAGGGATTTTGCCGGGAAGAAAGACTTAAAGACTTACTAAAGACACAAGTTATGAGCTTTATTTAATTGATTTGGTCATAAACGAATACTTATTAGCTGTTGGAGATCTATTAAAAACCTCTCAGGTTATTATATAGTAAACTTACCCTTAATGAATATTAATCTCTTAAACAACGAAAAACAAACCAGGAAACAAATCATTGACCTGCGGCTTAAGCAAGCTGGCTGGAATGTGGCGGACCGAACTCAGGTCGTTGAAGAGTTTTTTGTTAAAGTAAATCCTAGTGAGCCCGAGGTCTCCCCCGGGATTCAGTTTAGTGATTATGTGCTGTTAGGTAAAGATGGCAAGCCCCTGGCTGTAGTAGAAGCAAAGAAATCATCCGTTGATGCAGCAATTGGTAGAGAGCAAGCTAAACAATATTGTCATCACATAAAGAATAACAGAAATTGTGAACTCCCTTTTTGCTTTTATACGAATGGGCATGATATCTATTTCTGGGATATAGGTAATTACCCTCCCCGAAAAGTATATGGATTCCCAACGAGAGCAGATCTGGAGCGTTACGCTTACATCCGGAAAACCAGGAAAAACCTGGTTGGTGAGGTTATAAATACTAAAATAGCAGGTCGTAAATATCAAATTGAGGCTATTCGTGCTGTAATGGAAGGCGTTGAAAAGCGGAATCGAAAATTCCTGTTAGTGATGGCGACAGGTACAGGTAAAACAAGAACCTGTATTGCATTAGTCGAGGCGTTGATGCGCACAGGTTGGGCTGAAAGGGTTTTGTTTTTGGTTGACAGAATTGCTCTTCGGGATCAGACATTGGAAGCCTTTAAAGAGCATTTGCCCAACGAACCTCGTTGGCCCAAACAGGGGGAAAAAGACATTACTAGTGACAGACGAATTTATGTTTCTACATATCCAACTATGTTAAACATCATTCGTGATGAAGAAAATTCGTTAAATCCGCATTTCTTTGACCTGGTGGTAGTTGATGAGAGCCATCGTAGCATTTATAACACCTACCAAGAAATACTAAATTACTTCAATGCTATTACGTTAGGTCTCACCGCTACACCAACAAATGTAATCGACCATAATACATTTCAATTGTTCGAATGCGATAACGGTATTCCAACTTCTGCCTATTCTTATGATCAGGCTGTAGAAGAAACACCTCCGTTTTTGAGCACTTTTGAAGTAATGAAAATCAAAACTAAGTTCCAAAAAGAGGGAATTAATAAGAGGACAATTTCGCTTGAAGACCAACAGCAATTAATGTTGGAAGGGAAGGATATTGAGGAAATCAATTATGAAGGAACAGATCTGGAGAAAAGGGTAGTCAACCGGGGAACCAATGCATTGATCGTTCGTGAGTTCATGGAAGAATGTATCAAAGATGGTAATGGAGTATTACCAGGGAAAACGATTTTCTTTTGTGTCTCAAAAAGACATGCGCGGCAAATGGAAGAAATTTTTGACTCACTGTATCCTGAATATAGAGGTGAATTAGCTAAAGTGTTGGTTAGCGATGACCCAAGAGTATATGGTAAAGGTGGTTTGCTTGACCAATTTGTGAATAATGATATGCCACGTATTGCCATTAGTGTGGATATGCTTGACACGGGCATTGATGTCCGGGAATTGGTAAATCTGGTTTTTGCAAAGCCTGTTTTTAGTTACACCAAGTTTTGGCAAATGATAGGGAGAGGAACCCGATTGCTTGAACCCGAAAAAATAAAACCCTGGTGCACAAAAAAAGACAATTTCTTTATCCTCGATTGTTGGGATAATTTTGAATATTTTAAACTTAAGCCCAAAGGTAAGGAGCTAAAAGTACAAGTACCTTTGCCTGTTCGATTGTTTGGAGTACGTTTAGAAAAAATTGAAGAAGCACAGAAACAAGGGAAGACAGATATTGTACAAAATGAAGTTGGAAAAATCCAAAAGCAGATTGAGGGCCTTCCAAAAAAATCTATAGTATTGATGGAGGCCAAAAGTGAATTACAGCGATTGGAAGATGAAAACTTTTGGAACAATCTTTCCGTTGATAAAATAGAATTTTTGAAAACAGTTGTCAAGCCATTATTTCGCACGGTTTCTGATGTGGATTTCAAAGCTATGCGATTCGAAAAGGACATTGTGGAAGTGTCTTTGGCTCATTTAATGGGTAAATCTGAAAAGTTTGAAACGTTAAAAGAAAGCATTATTGAAGAAATTGCCGAACTGCCATTGAGTGTTAATATTGTGGCAAGGGAGGAGGAATTGATCCGTCGGGTGCAGACTAACCATTACTGGGCAACCATTACAGAAGATAAATTTGAGGAACTGATTCAGAAAATTTCTCCATTGATGAAGTTTCGTGAATCAGTAATTTCATTAGGCCCAGCAAAATTTAATTTGAAGGATATTGTTGTCGAGAAGGAGTATGTTGAGTTTGGGCCACAGCATGAAGCCTTGAGTGTAGTCCAATATCGTGAGCTGGTGGAGCAAAAGATAAATGAGCTGGTTTCAGACAGCCCGATTTTACAGAAACTGAAACAGGGTGACGAAATTACTATCGAGGAAACTGAGCAACTGGCTGAAGAATTACATAGTGAGCAGCCTCATATTACAGTTGATCTCCTGCGAAAGGTTTATGATCATCGTAAGGCAGAATTGGTGCAATTCCTGAAACATATTTTAGGTATTGAGCAATTACAGTCCTTTAGAGAAACTGTTACTAAGGCATTTGAGGTATTTGCAACAGAACATAGTTACCTTAGCAGTAGACAACACCAGTTCCTGAACCTACTCAAAGATTTTGTTTTAGAAAAGGGAGATGTGAATAAACGTAATCTCATTGAATCTCCATTTACTATGATTCATCCTGATGGTATTCAAGGAATTTTCAATTCACGGGAGATTGGTGAAATTTTAACTTTAACGGAAAAAGTATTAGCAGCATAAATGTTACAAAACAACGCACAATTAAAGTCTCTTATTGATAAACTTTGGAATAACTTCTGGAGTGGAGGTATTAGTAATCCGCTTACGGCGATTGAACAGATTACTTATCTTATTTTCATGAAACGCTTGGATGAGTTAGAAGCTAAACGTGAAAGGGATGCTGAATTCACAGGAGAAGATTATATCTCTAGGTTCTCTGGACAATTTACTATTCCGGGTACAAACCAAAAAATAGGAAAAGAGGAACTACGATGGAGTGTTTTCAAGCATAAGCCTGCTGATGAAATGTTATTTCATGTGCAGAGCAAGGTATTTCCGTTTTTAAAAGAGTTAAATGGACATACTTCCCCATTTACCAAGCACATGGCAAATGCTGTATTTATAATGCCGAAAGCCAGTTTGCTGGTTGAAGCGATTAATATTATAGAGCAGATTTTTGCCGAGATAGAAAGGGATGCAATTGAAGGCGGACAATCGTTTCAGGATATACAAGGTGATGTGTATGAAATGTTACTGAGTGAAATTGCCACAGCTGGAAAGAATGGTCAATTCCGTACACCACGACACATTATTAAACTTATGGCTGAGCTGGTGGCGCCACAACTGGGGCAACGTATCGCTGATCCAGCCTGTGGTACAGGGGGCTTTTTATTAGGTGCTTATCAATATATATTGAGCGATTTGGTGAGAAAAAAAGATCCTGCCAAGCTACAAATGGACGAAGATGGTTTTGAACGGGCGGCCATCAGCGCTATCCTAACTCAGGATGTAAAGAAAGTTCTGGACGGTAGTTTTATAGGTTACGATATTGACCATACCATGGTGAGACTTGGCTTGATGAATATGATGATGCACGGCATTGACGAACCTAAAATTGATTATAAAGATACGCTTAGTAAAACATATAATGAGGATGGCCAGTTCGATGTTATCATGGCGAATCCGCCTTTTACTGGTAATATTGATAAAGGGGATATTAACGAAGGGTTAAAACTGCCTACCACCAAAACGGAGTTATTATTTGTGGAACGTATTTTTCGCATGCTTAAAATGGGTGGAACGGCTGCAGTGATCGTACCAAGTGGTGTAATACAAAACAGTGGTAAAGCATTTGAAGCGGTAAGGAAACTATTGGTAGAAAAAGCTGAACTGAAAGCTGTAATTGCTGTTCCAAGTGGAGTCTTTAAACCTTATGCAGGTGTAAGTACTGCCATTTTAATTTTTACAAAGGGTGGTGAGACTAACGATGTTTGGTTTTATGAGATGCGCGCAGATGGCTATAGTCTAGACGACAAACGAAACAAAATCTCTGAAAGTGACCTTCCCGAAATTGTACAATATTATAAAACGAGAGATGTTAAAACCGGGAGTGATCGAACGTTGAGACATTTCATGGTATCAAAGAAGGAAATTGTAGATAATAACTTCGATTTGAACTTAAGCTCTTATAAAGAAGAGGTTTATAATGAGGTTCATTACGAACATCCAAGTGTGATCTTCGAAAAGTTAGAATCAATTGAGGCTAATATTCAATTAGGACTAGAAAAATTAAAAGAATTTTTTTGATGAGGTGGAAAAAAGTAAAACTAACTGATATATGTAGACCGAAACAATGGAAAAATTTGCCAATTTCTGAATTGCTGGAAGATGGGTATCCAGTTTATGGTGCAAATGGAGTTATCGGCAGATATAATGAGTTTAATCATGAATTTCCAACATTGGCAATTACTTGTAGGGGTGCAACTTGTGGAACAATAAATATTACAGTTCCTAAATCTTACATTACATCAAATGCAATGGCTTTGGATAATATTAGCGAGTGGGTTGATCTGCATTTTTTGTATTACGCCTTGATCAGGAGAGGGTTTAAGGATGTAATAACAGGTGCAGCTCAACCACAAATCACAAGAGAAGCATTAGGTAAAATAGTTTTAGATATTCCTGAAAGGAAAGAGGACCAGGTTCTCATTGCTGATTTATTAGGTAAAGCTGAAAAGTTGATAGCCCAACGCAAAGAAAGTATCAAATTGATTGATGAATTTTTAAAAAGCACGTTTACTAATTTGTTTGATAACCCTGTTAAGAATAGGAAGAAGTTTGAAATTTTCAGATTGAAAAAATATATTAATTTTCTTACTAGTGGAGGCCGTGGGTGGGGAATATATTACAGTAAAGTTGGCGAAAGGTTTATTAGGTCACTTGATGTTCAAATGAACTATATTTCTATTGAGGAACCTACATTTGTAGTTCCTCCAGATAATCAAGAAGCTAATAGGACAAAGGTTCAGGATTTTGATATTTTATTAACTATCACAGGGTCCAAAATAGGCAGAGTGGCTATGGTTCCATCTAAATTTGGCATAGCTTATGTTAGTCAACATGTTGCTATAATAAGAACTCAGGGAATAAATCCTGTTTATTTGTCTTATTATTTGAGTGATATGAATTGCGGGCAATACTTAATTCAAAAGAGTTATTATGGTCAAACTAAACCGGGGTTAAATTTTAGACAAATTGAAAATTTCGAAATAGTAGTTCCGCCTATCGAATTACAAAATCATTTTGCCAATATCGCAGGGAAAATTGAAACCCTTAAGATTGAGTATAAACAAAGTTTGAGTGAGTTAGAAAAGTTATATGAAAGTTTGAATCAAGAAGTGTTTAAAAAAGAGTTAATATCCAATAGCTGATGAAAATCAAATACTTTAAAATATTTATTACTACTCTCCGGCAACATTTTGATGATTTAAGCAGATTAAATTCTGAAGTAACTCTTTCTCCAATTTGTGGAATTGGAGAACTTAAGAAACATACTGATATTTCTAGAGACCAATATGATCACTACCTCCCAAAGCTATTTACCCACTTTCTGCTGTAAATTTAAAAAACCTTGTTCCAGTATGTAAAGAATGCAATTCATTTGATGCAAAAGGCGATACAGATGTCATAGCAGTTTCTAGTAATCAAAGATTATTTTATTTGTACGATGAAAATTGTCAAGGTATTACCGTTTCGTTTCAAATTTTGAATGATGCTATTGATCCTAACAACATTAAATGGCAGTTAGATTTTACAAATCCCGAAGGCAAGGAGGACGAAATTCAATCTTGGAAAACCATATATAAGATTGAAACCAGATATATTGGATTTAAAAATGCGAGGATTGAATCTTGGTATGGACACTATTGGGAGTATATGAACAGAAGCAAAGTTTCATATTTGTCAGATGATCTTAAAGCAAAATGTTACGATGAATTTTTGCGAATTGATAAAGGCAATCATTTGAACTTCATTCGTAAACCAGCATTAGATGGATTTTTAGTTGGTTCGACATTCGCACAGGCTGCAATTGAAGCAAAATATTACTCTATTCCTGATTCAGAATGAGAGTAATTCATAAACCAAACTGAGATATATAAGTTTTGAATTTTATTATCAACTGTCGGTAGATTTTGTGTTTTGATAAGTATGGCAAATATTATGGTTTGAATGCTTGAAAAGTAGATCATACGATGTTACTAATTCCAGTTGGCGTATCGTATTGTTATTTAGCTCTAGAATTGTTTGGAATTTACGTGGCGATTATTGAATTTGGATAATGATTTAAGCAACCGACTTATCCTTCTTTCTCTTTCCCTGCAGGATAATTCTTAAAGAACCAGGTAAAGCTCAGCATTAAATACGGTTTTAGAATTGTCTGTCTCACATCTTCAATATAAGTATCCCCCGCATTACGCGTGATGCTTACATTTTGATGCAACAGATCGTAACCATATAACTTAATCAAAGCTTGTTTCTGTTTGAATATGCTTTTAGATACATAACCATTGAGAAGTGCTGAATTGGTATTGTAGCCTTCTGCACGACCCCTGTTTATGATATACCGAATATCATTACCAATCATAAAGCCACCAGGGAGATAAACACTATAATTAAATAACAGATTATAACCAAGGTAGTTAGTATTATTAGTAGACATAGTACCGTAACGGGTACCATTATAATTAAACTGAAGCGCAGTGGATAACTCCAGAAGTGATTTATATCTATAACTGAAATTAACAGATTGATTCAGGCTGAAAGTATGGGTGTACGATTTGATATTCTCTTTATCAATATTCGTGAATGCGATGTCTTTATTGTAAGATATACCAGATGATAGATTCAGCGTGGAATGGATAGATTTAATAGGCAGGCTATTGGTGATGAAACCGTTCAATCCTAATGCTCCATTAGCATTTACAGGGAGCGTATATTGGTGCCCTGTGCTATCATACCGGTTTACATTCACAATTTTATTCCTGGCAATATCCGTATTCAAGCCCATGAAGAGTCCGCGGAAGGTCACTCTGTTCATGGAATTGTAATTCATACTGAAGCTATGCCGGAAGCCAGGTTTAAGATCCGGATTCCCTTCCTGGATCAGCAAGGAATTGGAAAGATTAGGTAGTGGTTGTAATTGTTGAGCGCTGGGAATAATGGTACTACCGTCGTAACTAAAACGTAGGTTTTTAGTTTTAGATATAGCGATATTTAATCTTGCACTTGGGAATAGGTTGAGAAAACTTTTGTGAAAGGAGGGGAAATTGCTGTTTTCATTGTTTGTATTGTTGAGCTGAGCATTGATGCCGACAGTATAATCGTATCCGTGTTTATTGGTTCGAATGTTGATACCTGCTGATTGAATACCTGAATGATTTTTTGAGATATTGCTCAGGCTATCGTTTAAGTGATTGTATTTCCCGGAAAGGGAATCGATATCGTAGGTGTTATTGGTAGTATTATTCTGTTGGTTATTCCATGTGTAGGATAACTGTAAAAACCGATCTTTCGATAAGGGTGTGGTGTAACTCAGGCGTAATCGGATATTACTATTGGTTGTATTGTTGCTGGTTAATCTGTCATAACTGCCTATAGAGTCCAGGAGTAAAAAACGATCCTGGGTTTGGAAGGTATTTTTACCTGTACTTGCGTTCCGTTCAATGGAAAAATCCGCACTGAAGGTCCGGCCACGTTGTTTGAAGCGTTTTCTATAAAGCCCCTGAATGTTGATATTAGGAGTAGACTGTTTGCTGGTATTGATAGCTTGCCCAGATATGCTGGTGTCTTTATTTTTATTGAGAGATTCGTATTGATTGTTTTGGATGTTGTCAGTTTTAGTGTAGGAAAGTTCTGGTGCGATCAGGATAGATTGCGAATCATCTATTTTATAATTCAGTCGTGAATGGAGGGAATGGCTAATGCTGTGGCTGGTATTATTATTCTTTTGGTTATAATACCAGGTAGTATCAGGAAGGAAGGTTTGCCTGAAGTTGGAAGTATTGTTTTTAGAATGGTTATCCACAGCATCATAACTCACATCCAGCCTTATTTTCTTTTTATCCTCCATATTATAATTAACCGCACCAGACCAACTATTCGCCATACCATTCCCAGGTTGGTTTCCAGCATGGGTATTCCCTGGGTTAAAGTTCTGGTCGTTTAAGTTATTACCATTGGCAATAACGGATAGGCGATCTTGTTCATTAAAACTATTCACATTGCCATTGATGGCATAGCGGTCATCGGTACCGTAACCTGCGGATGTAGTAGCAGTAGTACCACGACGGCGGTTCTTCTTAAGGGTGATATTGATGATCTTTTCATGGGTGCCATCATCAAAGCCCGTAAACTGGGCCTGGTCGGATTTGCTATCGATTAGTTGGATCTTATCAATGATTTCAGCGGGGAGGTTTTGGGTAGTGAGGGTGGTATTATTACCGAAGAAAGGTTTACCATCTACCAGGATCTTCTTAACAGTCTCCCCCTGGGCGGTAATTTTGCCATTCACATCTACGGAAACACCAGGAACATGCTTTAATAGCTCCTCGACAACGGCGTTAGGCCTTGTTTTGACAGAGTTAGCATTAAATTCTAATGTGTCTTTTTTTACCGTGATGGGAGGAATGGATTGTTTGACCTCGAATGTATTAAGCGTGATGGATTTATTCTTAATAAAGATCTTACCCGCATTGATGGCTGATTTTGCTATCTGGATAGGGGCATTGTAAGCCTGGTATCCCGTGAGGGATATATACAGCTGGTAGTTCCCCTGGGGAATATCCTGGAAATTGAATACACCTTGTTGATCGGAAAAGGAGGTCGCGATTGCCTTATTGTCTTTTAGTATATAGACAGTAGCGTCCTGCACTGGTTTGCCAGTGGTAGAATCAGCTACTATACCTTTTACGGTTTGTTTTTGGGCTAGGGATAATAAGGGGAAAAGTAGCAAACATAAGAATAGCTGAAAGATCCTTTTTGGGATTTTCATCATTATTGAGACCTGTTTATTTTGTGGCTAATTGCTGAGAGGGGAGATCTGTAACATAAAAGAATGATATTTTTTGATAAGTAGGAGATTGTTACATTTGATACTCAAACAATTAAAACTATAATTTCATGCCCTCAAAAACTGTATTTATAGACCAGGATGATAACGAGATGGAATGGTATGTAACTGGTACCGGATTGTTACATATGGAAGTCAGTTCTGAGATTGATGTTCCGGGCCATGCGTTTATGACGATGGATAAGTTGGATGTTCAGAAATTGATAAAGATGTTGACGGAGATTGAGAAGGAGATGAAGGATTAAGATGGTATTAAAAAGGGAACAGCAACAGATGTCTGTTGCTGTTTCTTGTTTTACGTTGAGCGTCTAATAGAGGGTACTGATATGTCAGGGCTGATATTATATTCGTTAGTATTATTTTGTTATTGTGATACAAATGTAATAGGAAATGTTGATTGTTTTGAGAGTTTAACTGGAGATTAACGAGGGAAGGGAAGTGGGATTGTAGCTGTGAGATTGAAGATGATCATTGCAGTTTTATTTTGATAGTGATCGTTTGTTTATTGCGCAGTTACATTCAATTAGATTCAGAGTTCCCGCGTTTTTAAGTAATGTTAGCTTGTTATTATACCAGGTGTTATTTCTTGACAGGAGTTTAACAGATTGAATCCAAGCCACAAAAAACATATACTTCATATGTTAAGCAAGCAAATAAGATTAAGGGAGATCCTTTCAATATGGGAGCCTGCTTATATTTGGATATTTTGATATTGGAAAATTTTTTAAAATAATTTTTTTTAAGAACAATTGGTATGTCTTCTTTTTCTAGTTTACGCTAACTCCTTCAATAGTGATTTTAACTTCATGAAATTAAAAATCCTAATAATCCATCGTCACCAAACTTTGATATTTTTGAAACGCCGCCAAAGTCCTTCCCGAAAATCTATGTAACCTTCTAAAATCTTTATCCACAAACCCCAATGATTTAGTTATAAAATCTGTTCCCGATTCAAATCCCTCTGGATACTCCCTTGCATAAGCCGCAACTGCGATCATTGCCTTCCTTACAATATTATCAATATCCTCGATCGTCTTATAATTCCCATTCCCATAGATATCTTCCAACAAGGATGCCTGCCAGAATTCATCAATATCAAGAAATTTGAAACGATATCTAGTAAACACGGATAAATTAGTCCAGTTAATCTCCTCTTTTAATATAGAATGTGGGGATGGTATTGGCGTCGGCGTAAAATCCATATTAAGTCTTTTCTTCACTTTTTGAATAATCCCATCCATCCCATCTTTAGGATCCGTTCCAAGTCTATCAGCCAATATAGGGGAGTATTTGGTAACCTCCTCTCTTGTTACATCATACCAGATCGGAAGAATTCTCTTTGCATCTTTGCTATCAAGAGCGAAATATGCATTTAACTCATTACTCGTCCAACTCTTGGTAAAATAATTCTTGCTCAGAACAACTATCGCAAATTTTGAATTCTTTAAGCCTTCATCAATCGATTCCCGAATACTATCACCCAGTTTTATTTCAAAATCATCGTACCAGGCTTTTATATTATGATCGATTAATTTCAGATAGAGCGGTGTTACAAAGGCTTCTTTATCTTCTGAGGCATGCGAGAGAAATATATCCCATTTATAATTGTTATCCATATTGTATTGTTTGATAGTTGTACGCTAACAGTCTATAGATAATGATTGTTCATTTAACTCGTTAACATTGTTAATGTCTTCTTAAAATTCCCCTGTCAATATGTTATGATTGGTTTCACAATGCAACAAGTCAATGCTTTCTGACCAACTAAGAAATTTTTTAACATCCAAATTATCTTAGGTATCATGGTTTTTTATTTATCAGAAAGTCAGCAATCCTGTACTATCACATATTTTATTCCTAAATGGTCGAACCCCAATATTCCCCGACCCATTTAGCGATCCCTTAATAACCACCTGTTAACAACTATATGCATGGACAATAATGACGCAATCCCTACACAGCAAAAGAAAAACAGCGAAATCAAAGATTACTTAAATGACAGTCTTGGCGCCACCACCACCACCCAGATCCCCATCGACAAGATCCTGGAAAGAGTCGCCGTTGATAACTCCTTCCGCTGGCCCGAGAGCAGACAAAAAACCGAATACATCATCCAACTCCTCAAAGAAAGAAGGGTCCTCTTTATCCGCGCGCCGGAAAGCAAATGGCTACATGCCGCTGCCTTAAGATTAGCCACTGTACTAAACAGTAGTATCAACAGATTATGGCCCAATTGCGATGGTGTCTACAGACTATCTGGTACAGCAAAGTTTCCCTTCTCCTGCTGGGAAAAACAGGAGTTTGAGAAAACAAAACTGATCATCGTTCCCCGTAAACATACCGCCGAATACCTGGATAGATTACTTAATACAGATTGGGATACCGCCCATCACACCTGGATTTCCAGTCTGCATAAAGCCAATATCTGTCTGCTGATACCCGTGCCGGAGACCGAAGCGTATACCAACTATTTTAAAACTGCCGAAGACGACCTGAGCAATGAATACGCCTCCTGGAACCTGAATGTTATTTCGCTGGAGCTCACCAGGCTTTATTATAACGAAGGACTCAGTTTCTACGAAGAACTGATCATCACCCCCGCTTATGAAGATTGTAACATAAACAGCCTGCTTCGCCACCTGAGCTCTATCAGGGAACGCGTGGAAGATTTTTCAGACTTCAAAGGAACGCTCGCAAAAGCGATTGTAAATTACAATACCCAAAGAGATGAAGACGAAAATTACATTACCGACCTACTAGAAAACAATAAAGACCCCTTAAAGATCATCATCATCTTCATCGCTGCTTTTTTTGAAAATATTACCATCAGAGATTTTGAATTGCTCGTCGGACTAATAATCGGTGAAAGAGAACTGCCGCCTGTTAAGGGCGATGAACGCCGCCCCGCTTCAGTAAAATGCTATAAGGATCTGTGGTCCGATTTTCTGCAGGTGGAGAGTTATAGAACAGCGTGTAGACTACAAACCTTTGTAGAGGAGCATATTACCTATATCCGGTTTGCAAGTAATGGTCTTGCTGAAAGAATACAGCAGCTGTTTCTGACAGAATACCGAATGATGTTTTCCTTACTGTTTAAAAGACTTTCCTCAAACGGTATCATATTTAATAATGAACTAAGCACCGAGTTTTATCCTTCCCTTGTAAAAGTGATAATGACGAATGCTACCCAAAATATCACTGATCACGACGAGTTCTGGTTGATAGACCTGCTTCGGGAACAAGCCCTGGTGATCGATACCAGTAAACGCGATAAAGGTTCTCTGAATGATATCCTGGATGATCTGCCCAGGGAGCTTGTGATCAGGTATTTTAATTTCGTACAGGAAAGACTGGTGTTATTGATGCAGCATATGCTCATGCGAAAAGAGGAAAAGTTCACCAACATCATTAATGAATTTTTCCGCTTACTCCTGGACAACCTGGATAAGAAAATGTTAGCCATTGAATTAGCGATCCGATTATACAATGAATTAAAAGACCACGAGAAATTCTCCGCTACTCAGATCTTCGGCTATTTCAGACAAGCATTGAATGAGAGCGATAAAGAGGAGCGTTTTCAGATCTATTGTCAAATGCAATATCATTTCGATAAACAGGATATGTATCAAAAGACAGATGCCTGGATTAAAGATCTGAAAGATGAGAAAGCAAATAAGCATGCACGACAATATGCATGGTTATTCAGACTGGACTACTGCATCTATTTATTTGATAAATATATCACTGATGGTAACAAAGTAGAAGATAGATACAGACTATTTACGCCTGGTGATGAGGATGCATTTACACC
>Ga0209436_100595_pt1 | contig 15470 bp, 6 predicted proteins | sample AraplaF_Cvi_mTSA_FD_184263 | JGI IMG/M metagenome (GOLD analysis project Ga0209436, IMG submission 184263) | Arabidopsis root microbial communities from the University of North Carolina, USA - plate scrape MF_Cvi_mTSA (SPAdes) (version 2) | ecosystem: Host-associated > Plants > Roots > Endosphere ...
GTCGGCGGCCCCAGCAGCGAGCTGCTGGTCGGCAAGCGCCTGACGGGTGCGGTCATCGGCCTGCGCGGCAGCTTCAAAAAGCTGCAGTACGACATCTTTATCGCCGCGCCCGTCAAAAAGCCCGAACTCTTTCGCACCCCTGGCAGCACTTTGGGCGTGAGCCTGAGCGCCTCCTTCTGACGCAGCCCACTTTCCGTCTTTCCCGAATTCCCCGCACCACGCACCCCGCCATGAACAAGAACCTGCACCGCATCATCTTCAACAGCACGCGCGGCCAACGCATGGTGGTGGCCGAAACCGCCAGCGCCGGCGGCAAGGCCGCGGGCGGTGAAACTTCTGGCGCGGCGGCCGCGCCGGGCATCACGGCGCATTTGCACCCGCTGCGCTTTGCCGTGCTCGCCGCGCTGGGCATGGTCCTGTGTTGGCAGCCAGGCCTGCACGCACAAATCGTCGCGGCCCCGGGCGCGCCCACCAACCAGCGCCCCACGGTGCTGCAAACCGCCAACGGCCTGCCGCAGGTCAACATCCAGACACCCTCGGCCGCCGGCGTCAGCCGCAATACCTACCAGCAGTTCGACGTCCAGCCAAACGGCGCCATCCTCAACAACAGCCGCACCAATGTGCAAACCCAGCTTGGCGGTTTTGTCGGTGCCAACCCCTGGCTGGCCACCGGCCCGGCGCGCGTCATCCTCAATGAGGTGAACTCCGGCAACCCCAGCCAGCTGCGCGGTTATGTCGAGGTCGCGGGCCAGCGCGCCGAAGTCATCATCGCCAACCCGGCCGGCATCAACGTCAACGGCGGGGGTTTTCTGAATGCCAACCGCGTCACGCTGACCACCGGCACGCCGGTGCTGAACGGCGGCGCGCTCGAAGGCTTTCGGGTGCAGGGCGGCAGCGTCAGCGTGGGCGGCGCCGGCCTGGACACCTCTACGGCCGACTACACCGCCATCCTGGCGCGTGCCGTGCAGCTCAATGCCGGCGTCTGGGCCAGGGAACTGCGCGTGGCCACGGGCGCCAACGACATTGACGCGGCCCACAACGCCGCGCCCATCGCCGGCACGGGTGTAGCACCCAGCTATGCCGTCGACGTGGCCCAGCTGGGCGGCATGTATGCCGGCAAGATTTACCTGATAGGCACGGAAACCGGCCTGGGCGTGCGCAATGCCGGCGTCATAGCCGCCACCGGCAGCGACCTGGTGTTGCAGGCCAACGGCTGGCTCACCAACACCGGCAGCCTGCAGGCGGCCGGCAACACGCAGCTCGCCACGGCGGGCGCCATCAACAACAGCGGCACGGTTTATGCCGGCGGTAACACCACGCTGGCCGGCCAGGGCGGGATCAGCAACAGCGGCACCGGCATCATCGCCGCGCAGGGCAATACCAGCCTGCAGGCCACGGGTGCATCCATCAGCGCCGCGGCGGGCTCGATGATCGCGGCCGGCATGAACAGCGACGGCACGCTGCGCAGCGCCGGTGACCTCGGCGTGGCGGCGTCCGGCGCCGTGGCGCTCAACGGCCAGGCCCTGGCGGGTGGCAGCGTCGCGGTTTCGGGCGCGCAGCTCAACCTCGCGGACGGCAAGCTGGGCGGGCAGAACATTTCACTCACAGCCAGCACCGGCAACATCGACGCGAGCCGCGCCACCCTCAACGCGCAAGCCACCTTGAGCGCCAGCGCGGCGCAAACCCTGCGCACCGACGGCGCGGCCGTTTCGGCCGGCCAGCTCAGCCTCACGGCCAAAGACCTCTCCAACGCCGGCGGCGACATCGTCCAGACCGGCACGGGTGACACCAGCATCGCGCTGGCCTCGCCCACCGGCACGCTCAACAACAGCGCGGGCCGCATTGCCACCAACAGCCAAAACCTCACGCTCTCGGCCGCCACGTTCAACAACAGCAGCGGCGGCAAGATAGAGCATGCGGGCGCCGGTGCACTGGCCGTCAATGCCACGACCTTCAACGGCGACGGCGGCAGCATCGTGAGCACCGGCGCGGCCAGTCTGTCGGCCACCACCCTCAGCCACAACAATGCCACGCTGTTGGCCGACAACCTCACCGTGGCTGCGGGTACGCTCAGCAACCGCGGCGGCACGATCAGCCAGAGCGGCCTGGGCGCGACCAGCGTCACGGCCACCGGCGTCATTGACAACAGCACCGGCAAAATCCTCAGCAACGGCAGCACCACTGTCAGCGCGCAAAGCCTCAACAACCAGGGCGGCCTGATCCAGGCCACAGGCGCTTCCAGCCTGGGGCTCACCACCACAGCGGCGCTGGACAACAGCGCCAACGGCCAGGTCGCCGCCGGCGGCGCGGCCACCCTTAACACCGGCACGCTCAACAACAGCGGGGGCAAGGTCACCGCGGGCGGCAGCCTTACGGCCGGCGCCGGCGGCGCCATCACCAACGTTCAGGGCTTGCTGGCCTCCAACGGCGCGGCCAGCCTCACGGCCGCCAGCGTGGACAACAGCCGCGGCGTCATGGCATCCGTGCAAAACAACGCGGCCGTCACCACCACAGGCGTCACCGTCAACGACAGCGGGCGCATCGAAGCCGCAGCCGACGTCACGCTCACCAACGCGGGCCTCAGCAACACCAAGGCCGCAGGCCAAAGCGCGGGCGGCAGCATCACCGGCCGCAATATCACCGTCAACACCGGCGGCCAGAGCCTGAACAACGCCTTCGGCACCATTGCCGCTGCGCAAGGCGCCACGTTGCAAACCGGCGCGCTCAACAACAACGCGGGCCTCGTCCAGGCCGGCGCGGCGCTGGGCATCAACACCAATGGCCAGGCGCTCACCAACACCAATGCCGCGGCCTACGCCGGCGGCGCGGGCGGCATCACTTCGCAGGGCGCGATGACGTTCACCACGGGCGCGCTCAACAACGCGGCCGGCTTTATAGGTGCCAAGGGCGCGCTCACGGCCACCACCGCCGCCGTCAGCAACACGGCGGCCGGGCAAATCGTCGGCGAGTCCACGCTGGGCTTTACCAGCACCGCCTTTGACAACCGCGGCGGCCAGGTCCAGTCCCTGGGCGATGCCGGCATCAGCACCGGCGCAGGCGTCATCAACAACACCGGCGGCCTGCTGCGCAGCGCCGGCACCGCCACGCTCACCGCGGGCAGCGTCATCAACAGCAACACCCTGGGCGCCAATCAGGGCATCGAAGGCAACAACGTCGCCATCACCGCCGGTGCCATCAGCAACGACAGTGGCGCCATCCGCACCAGCACCAACACCACACTGACCAGCGGCGGCAGCCTCGACAACACGGCCGGCCTGGTCAGCGCGGGCAATACCGCCACCGTGCAGGACACGGCCGCCAACCCGGCCGCCCGCACCCTGGCCATCAGCAACGCCGGCGGCACCATCGTGGCCGGCCGCTCGCTGGCCGCCAGCGCCGCCAGCTTGAGCGGCGCCGGCAGCCTGCTGTCGCAGCAGGACTTGTCGCTCTCGCTGTCCGGGGATTTCAGCAACACCGGCACCCTCAGCGCCAGCGGCAACAACACGGTAGCCGTGGCCGGCACCCTGACCAACAGCGGCAAGCTGCAGGCCGGCGCCACACTCGACGTGACGGCCGCAACGATTGACAACACCGCCACCGGCGAGATGACCGGCAGCACCACCAAGATCACCGCCACCGCCGCCAACACCCTCATCAACCGCGGCCTGATCGACGGCGTGGATACCCAGATCAACGCCGTCACGCTCAACAACATCGGCACCGGCCGTATCTACGGCAACACCCTCAGCATCGCGGCCACCACCCTCAACAACGACGCCGAAACCGTGGGCGGCGTCACCACGGCCGGTACCATCGCCGCGCGCCAGCGGCTGGACATAGGCGCGAGCACCCTCAACAACAGCAACGGCGCGTTGATCTTCAGCGCCGGTACCGGGGTCGATGCGTTGAACATAGGCGGCAGCCTGGATGCCAGCCGCAACGCGGCTGGTTCCGCTCAGGCAGTCAACAACGCCGGCGGCACGATAGAGGCATTGGGCGGGCTGAAGATCAGCGCTGCTCAAATCAACAACACCAATCCCAACTTTGCCTACACCTTGCAAGGCGGCGGTGCCGGCGGCGGCAGCGCACGGGAGTTCGTGACCCTCTCGGGCACCTACAGCAGTGCCAACGGCGCCTGGAGTCTGGGCCCGGAGACGCTGACCTGGATACCGAGCGGAGGAGGGTTTTTTCTGGGAGTCACGGTAGGCACGCTTCTGGGCCGCGGGCCCAATGGCCAAGCCATGGTCATTCCGCCAGGCAGCACTTATTCAGCGCCTATCTATAAGACCATGTTCAATACGCCCGACGTGGTACCGGGTGGGACCGTCGTCGTACCCCCCGCTGCATCTGTTTGGGCGCTCTTCGGGGTGGCGATGCCCGCGGGCAGCCCGCCCACGGAAGCGAAACCGCAACCGGTTTGCCCCGGCACCTCTTGCGGCACCGGTGACCATGACGATGCCATGTGGATTCCCCCCGACCCAGCGGCGGTCGCCGCCTGGGAGGCCGCAGCCGCCCCATGGCTGGCCCTGCAAGCCGCGATGGACGGCGCGCGCGCCACGATTGCCTCAACGGCCATTCCCATTGAGGGCTTTCGCGACTACACCTCAACAACGCAGACAGCTGTCGTCACCCAGAGCACCCCAGGCCGCATCCTGAGCAGCGGCGCCATGACGCTGAACGCTTCCACAGCCCTCGTCAACGACCAGAGCCAGATCGTTGCAGGCGGCGCACTCAACATCACCGGCCAGGCGGTGGACAACCGCGCCCGCACCATCAGCGTCAATGCGCAACGCACCGGAACGGCCTATGCTTGGAGCAACTTCAACGAAGGCTGCGGCGGCTTTGATGGCTGCGACTACAACTACAACGCCTACCGCGATGCGCCCTATGTGCAGGATGTGCCGCAAACGACAACCATCAGCATCGCCCGCAGCCAGAGCCTGCTCTCGCCGGCGAGCCAGGGCCTGGCGTCCGGCACGCAACTGGCCAGTGCCAGCACAGCCAGCGTCAACGCCGCGCCCGGCGCCATCGGCGCACTCAGCGCGGCGGCCCGCAGCCTGGGGATTGTGCAGGTCACCTCCATCGTATCCACCGCGGGCGCTCTCAGCGGCACCTCCCCGGTGGTGCGCACCGTCACGCCTAACCTCTCCGTGCCCACGGCCAGCCTGTTCCGCATCAATCCGGGCCCTGCGGCCCATTACCTGATCGAAACCGACCCGCGCTTTGCCAACTACCGTAGCTGGCTCTCCAGCGACTACATGCTCACCGCGCTGGGCCTGGACCCGACGGTCATACAGAAACGCCTGGGCGATGGCTTCTACGAACAGCGCCTGGTCAACGAGCAGGTCGCGCAGCTTACAGGCCGGCGTTTCCTGGACGGCTACAGCAACGAGGAAGCGCAATACCAGGCATTGATGAATGCCGGCGCCACCTTCGCCCAGCAATACCAGCTGCGGCCCGGCATTGCCCTTACCGCCACGCAGATGGCCGCGCTCACCGCCGACATCGTCTGGCTGGTCGAGCAAACCGTGACCTTGCCCGACGGCAGCAAAACCCAGGCCCTGGTGCCCCAGGTCTATGCACGTGCCCAGGCGGGCGACATCGACGGCGCAGGCACCTTGCTGGCCGGGCAAAGCACCAACATCAACCTTTCGGGGGACCTCGGTAATTCGGGAACGATTGCCGGGCGCACCATCGTCAACCTGACGGCCGAGAATGTGAACAACCTCGCCGGCCGCATCAGCGGCAATGCCGTGGCCGTCACCGCGCGCACCGACCTCAACAACATAGGCGGGCAAATCGATGCCGCCAACAGCCTCAATGTGACGGCCGGGCGCGACCTCAACATCGCCAGCACCACCAGCAGCGCCAGCAACTACACCGAAGGCACCACCGTCAACCACTTCAGCCTCACCGGCATAGACCGTGTGGCCGGCCTTTACGTCACAAGCCAGACCGGCACAACGCTTGTGGCCAGCGCGGGGCGTGACGCCAACATCATCGCCGGCGTCATCGCCAACAACGGCGCCACCGGCAACACCACCGTCACCGCCCAGCGCGACCTCAACCTGGGTACCGTAGGCACCAGCAGCAGTTCCAGCGTGGTGCGCGGCGTGGGCACCGACTTCCTGGAAGACCGCCAGACCGCCGACGTCGGCAGCCAGATCAACACCCAGGGCAACCTGAGCCTGGCCGCCGGCCGCGACCTCAATGCCAAAGCTGCGAGCGTGCAGGCGGCTGGTGACCTCACGGCCGTAGCCGGCAACAACATCAACATCACCAACGGCCAGCAGACCAACAGCACCAGCTTTGGGTTGACCAGCAATGACGGGGATATCTTCAGCTCGACCAGCAGCACCGAGCGCCGCAGCGGCGAGCAAAGCAATGCGGTGGGCTCCAGCATTGGCGGCAAGACCATCACCTCAGTCGCTGGAAACGACCAGACCGTGACCGGCTCCAGCGTCATTGGCGATGCCGGCACAACCCTGAGCGCCGGCAAGAATCTCACCATCCAGGCGGCCACCAACACCAGCAAGTCCAGTGACTTCAAGGAAACCAAAGAGGAAGGTCTCATGGGCAGTGGTGGCGCTGGCGTCACCATCGGCTCGCTCGAACAGTCCATTGACCAAAAGACCAGCGGCACCAGCGCGGCCGCCAGCACCGTGGGCAGCATCACCGGCAATGTGACCCTCGTCGCCAATGAGGCTTACAAACAGGTCGGCAGCGACGTTATGGCTCCGGGTGGCGACGTGACCATCGTGGCCAAGAAGGTCGACATCGTCGAAGCCCGGGAGACCAGCCGCAGCGAGACCGAGCAAAAGTTCAAGCAGAGCGGGCTGACGTTCGAGGTTACCTCGCCCATCATCAGCGCGATGCAAACCATGAGCCAGATGAGCGAGGCGGCAAACAACACCAGCGATAGCCGGATGAAGGGCCTGGCCGCGGCCAACTCCGCCCTCGCAATCAACAATGTCGCCAACGCCGTCAAAGCCGGCCAAGGCACAAGGATGAATGGCAAAGATGGGCAGATCGCGACGGGAGGCACGAACCCCGACGGCACGCCCGCCAGCCGCGACTCAACCGAGGCAGACAAAGCGGGCGGCATCAACCTCGCCATCAGTATAGGCAGCTCCAGCAGCCAGAGCAATTCCTTAAGCCAAAGCGACACCGCCAGGGGCAGCACGGTCACGGCCGGCGGCAGCGTCATCATCGCCGCCACGGGTGCGGGGCAGGAAAGCAACCTGACTATCCAGGGCAGCACCGTAGAAGCCCAGCGGGCCGTGCAGCTTCTGGCGGATAACCAGGTCAACTTGCTCGCCGCACAGAACACAGCGAGCCAGAACAGCACCAACAGCAGCAAGTCGGGCAGCATAGGCATCAGCTTCGGCACCGACGGTTTCCTGGTCAATGCCAGCGCCAGCAAAGGCAAAGGCAGGGCCGACGGCGAAGATACTTTCTACACCAACACCCAGGTCAAGGCCGGCCAGCAGGTCAGCATCACCAGCGGCGGCGACACCACCTTGCAAGGTGCAGTCGTCAAGGCCGAGCAGGCCAAGGCCGATGTGGGCGGCAACCTGCTCATCAAGAGCCTGCAAGACAGCAGCACCTACACCAGCAGCCAGCAAAGCATGGGCGGCTCAGTGAGCGTGGGCTTCGGCAAGATGAGCGGAAGCGTCAGCGCCAGCAAGAGCAATATCGACAGCAACTTCAACAGCGTAGGCGCACAAAGCGGCATCAAGGCAGGTGACGGCGGGTTCCAGGTCAATGTGGGTGGCAACACCACGCTGAACGGCAGCGTGATTGCGAGCACAGACAAAGCCGTTACCGAAGGCAAGAACAGCTTTAGTACTGGCGGAACGCTCAATATCAGTGACATCCAGAACAGCGCGAGCTACGACGCCAAATCGGTCAGCATCAGCGTGGGGACAAGCCAGCAGCCAACGGGGAAACTCGGCATGAGCGGCCTGGGTTTGGGCCTTGGCAGTGACAAGGCCAACGCCAGCAGCACCAGTAGTGCGGGCATCAGCGGCATTGCGGGCAACACCGCCGTCAGAAGCACGGACGCTGAAACCGGGCTGGCAAAAATCTTTGATGCCGACAAGGTGCAGCGTGAGATCAATGCACAGATGCAGATCACGCAGGCGTTTACGAGGGAAGCACCGAAGGCGGTAGCGAGCTTCGCCGCTAGTCAGGCGGCTGAACTCCGGAGTCAAAACAACGAAACCGAAGCCAAGAAATGGGATGAGGGCGGCATCTATCGGATCGCCCTTCACACGGTCGTGGGCGCCTTGGGCGGGGGCTTTGACGGCGCGGCGGGAGCGGCCGCCAGTGCCAGTTCAGCCAATCTGATGAACGCTCTGCAAGATGGAATTCAACAAGGTTTGGTAGACGCGGGTCTGGGCGACAGCGCGGCCAAGGCTCTGGCGCAAACCGTGGCGACGCTGACTGCCGCGGGCATTGGTGCTGCCGTGGGGGGCACGCAGGGAGCGGCTACTGCTGCGACGGTGGATGCCAATAACCGGCAGTTGCATCAAGTCGAGAAGAACTTAATCAAAAAGCTCGCCAAAGGCAATCTCGCGCTCGAGAAACAGCTAGAACAAATAGCTTGCGCGGACACGCATTGTGCGGCCGGAAAATCAGACAATGACCCCGTAAAAGCCGAGCTTCTGGCCGATGAACAGTACTTGCGTAGTCATCCGCAAGAGTTTGCTGAGGCAAGAAAAATCTACGATGCAGCCAAGGCAGAGACTCAATTATTCGGTTACAGCGGCCCCGATCAACGACTTGATGCAATCAATGCGAATGATGCCCGAAGTGGGCTTTACGGCCTCACCACGGCTGAACTCGCCGCCAAAACCCAGGCCACTGCTGTATGCGGCGAAAACAAGGTTTGCAGCGAGCAGGTTGCCAGCCAATACAACCGTACTGCAAGCGACCGCTCGGAGTTCAACCTCGCTATTGAAAATCTCGTAAGGTCCGCAAATAGTTGCGTCGATCTGAGCTGCTCCAAAGAGGCTCTCAATCAGCTAAGTCAGTATCGGCAGGACATAGCCTATCAATACCATGCATGCCAAGATGACGCCTGCCGTGCAGGCACGCGGTATGCCGCGTTGCCCTTGTTCACCGCCATCGCCAGTCTGAGAGGCCGAACCAATGACCCTCTATTTCTGGCCGATGCGGCAAGGCTTCTGGTTATGGGGTTGGGAGAAAATGCCCAAAATGGAGCAGCACTCATAACCGTTCCGGGTGCGGTAGTGCCCTCAAGAGGAAATGGTCGCGGCATTACGAACGGGGAAAATGGAGCGTCGCGTGTCTTTGTATCCAACGATCCAATCGTTGGAAAAACAGCAACCACAATTGAACAAGTTTTGCCTGGTGCTGTTAAAGATGTAAACGTGCCCATAAAAAATCCGGGGATCGGCTTGTCATCTGACGCAGACATCATGCTGAAAAATGGGGATGTTATTGAAGTGAAGTCTGGTGGCGGGAGGGGTGCAACTACTCAAGTCTCGAATCAGGTAAAAATTATTGGGGATTCTGGCGAGGTGATCGTGTACGGACCAAACTTGAAGCCATCAGTAGTTAAGGGGATCGAGAGTTCAGGCACAAAAGTATTTAAAAGCTTGGACGAATTACTGTCGTACATCAAGTCGAAAGGTTTATAGGATGTTCACCTTTTTAATCATTTCCGATTTTGATCGGATTGCTGAAAACGTCTACCAAGTCTTCACCGAAATTGGCACACCTAGGTATGAGACCAACGGACGACTCTTGATTGAAAGTTCTACAGGCATGGAAGGCGGATGGATCGCATTTCAGCCTATTGAGAATATTCAAGATGACTATGAAATGGATGAGTTAGCGGCAATTAAAGGTCGAATTCGAAATCCATCTTTTTTCTTGATTGAGGGACGTGATGGCGAAGACAAGTTCTCGACAGCCTTCATCCGAAAGTTCTGCCCTCCCGGTAGGGTTCTGATAGATAACGATCATGGTGTGATCGCTGACTTGGTGGAAATAAAAGAGAGGATTGAATCCGGCACGGATTGGCTTTATTTGTCCTCTTAATTATTGGGGAAAATGGATGAGTGATAGTTGTCTGTTGAGTCCTGTCGAAATTTGACCCGGTTAGAACAGTAATTTCCACCCTAGCGGGACCCTCGTAGGCTCCACCCACTTCTTCACGTTGAGCAGGGGTCAAAACTTGATGGAAAAACTGGACCAGGCTTCGGCGAAATTCAACACTCTCAAAATCCAAGGAGTTGAAATGAGTGCGCTAATAGCCCAAACAGGAACACTCTGGCAAGGAGCCAATGGGAAAAGTGCAACGTGGATTACGGATGGAAGTCCGGTCAATGCAATTGAAGCTTCGGCCGATCTAAAAAAATTGCAACCGCCCAAACGAGAGATCGAGTCCTTTCTCATTCTTGAAGATGGCACACGCGTCGCGCTGCCCTTTTGTGGTTTGACATACCGCCTGCCTGATCGCACAGGTGTGGTGGCAATTTTCGAGCCCGGTCAGTATCTCAAGCCCGATGGAACAGACTATTTTCCCTATCCAAATAACGCTGCTATCTTTAACGCCGACGGCAGCCTGCGATTCCAGTTGGTGCAGGAAGATTGGTATCGGATTGGCGCCATCCACAGTGGTTCCATGCCAGCGAAGTTTGACGGAAAAATGGGCTTACTCATTGCGGCCACTCCACAAGACTATCCAGAATTAGTCTACGCAGTTGACCCGGAAAGTCCAAAACTCATTTCAACACTGCAGCAGATACGTTATTAAACGTGACCCCATCTTCACTTTAAAAGTAGAGGAAGAGGTTATGTTCCCAAATGTCAAGCTGCAAGACCTTTGTTCCGACGAGGTGTATCAATTTGCACAGAGAGAGCCGCTTTACTTGGAGCTGTTGAAATACTTTTCTGATCTGTATGACTACCGACAGGCAGTTGAACGTTGGAATCGCTTCGGTCCTATACAGCGAACAGGAAATCTCTGGTGGGTCATGAATGAAGGATGGAAAACCTACGGCACTGTCAATCCCGATGTACCAATAGGTTGGCTAGCAACAGCTAAACGCGCCCTGCAATGGGATCACGTCCCCAGCAACTTCCACCCTTGGGCCTTGGCAATCCTGGAGAGTTTTAATTTGCAGCGCTACCAAGCCGCTTATCACATGCCCGCCGACGAATATGAGGCCGTTGCGCGCGACTTGCCTATGGTCCTGCAGGGTTTGCGTGACTACCCCAAGGAACGATTTGCGCCGCCCATTGACGAAATCAATTGGGGATTTACTGATCAATGAGCGCCCAAGCTCGCTACCTTATTTTCAACGCACCCGCGGTTGTCTGGTGGCAGTGACAGAAACCAGCCAAGCTTATATCCGCACCCTTCTCGGGTCAGACCTCAGCGCAATTCAGCACCCTGAGAACTAACATCAATTCGAGTACGTAACAGGAATCAAATGATCGTAGGAATCGACCTTGGAACAACCAACAGCTTGATCAGCGTGTTCAGGAATGGTCAAACTGAACTTATCCCGAACGCACTGGGCCATGTATTAACGCCCTCTGCAGTTAGCCTTCGTGACGACGGAACGATACTGGTCGGCCTTCCCGCCCGTGAAAGGCAAGCAACGCATTCCCATCTCACCGCAACTGCGTTCAAACGCTGGATGGGAACTGACCACAACATTAAGTTGGGCAAACAAAGTATGCGTGCCGAAGAACTCAGTGCGCTCGTTCTCAAAGCGCTGAAGGCTGATGCAGAGGCCTGGCTGGGGGAGTCTGTGACTGAAGCAGTCATCACCGTGCCCGCATATTTCAATGATGTACAGCGCAAGGCGACGCAGGCGGCCGGTCGCCTGGCAGGCTTCAAAGTAGAGCGTTTGCTCAATGAACCGACGGCGGCAGGGCTGGCATATGGGCTGCAGGAACGCACGGACCACGCGACCTTTCTGGTGTTCGATTTGGGCGGCGGCACATTCGACGTATCCGTACTGGAATACTTCGATGGGGTTGTTCAGGTACGCGCAAGTGCGGGCGATACGCGGTTAGGCGGCGAAGACTTTGTACAGGTATTGCGGGATTGGTTTATCGAAGCGGCTCCAGATCTGAATGCCAAGGAAAAAGCGGGTTTGGCTGAGGACGGCGCACTTTGGCACGCGGCCGAGCAGGCCAAGCGCGATCTTACGGAGCATGAAATGACGACCATGCGTCTGCAGTGTTTTGATCGAAGCGTCGCGCTGGAATTGACGCGTGTCGAATATGAGCGGCGCTGTGCCGGGCTGTTGCAGCGTTTGCGTCGGCCGCTGGAGCGCGCTTTGATGGATGCCAAGCTTGAACCGTCCAGCCTGACCGAAATTGTTCTAGTCGGCGGTGCCAGCCGCATGCCGATGATTCGCCAGATGGTTACGCGTTTGTTTGCAAGACTTCCTTTGCGGACCATTAATCCAGATGAGACAGTCGCGAGGGGCGCAGCGATCCAGGCGGCCCTAAAAGCCCGCGATGCGGCGCTTGATGAAGTAGTCCTTACCGATGTCATGCCGTACTCACTGGGTGTGGTGGTTACAGAGGAAGTGGACGGGCGTCGATATGACGATCGTTTTTCCCCCATCATTGAAAGAAATACGGCGGTGCCCGTATCGCGTGTACAAACCTATTCCACGGTGCAGGATGGACAAACCCTGATTATTCTGGACGTACGCCAGGGTGAATCACCATTGGGCTCCGAGAACCTCCTGCTAGGCACACTTGAGGTCTCCATCCCTCCGAAGCCGCGCGGACATATCGGGGTAAATGTACGGTTCTCTTATGACGTGAATGGCTTGCTTGAAGTTGAAGCGCACGTTCCGGCGACAGGGAAAACGATTCAGAGTGTGATCCAGCGTAATGCGGACGTCATGACGGAGACGGAGATCAAGGCCGCGCTTGAAAGAATTCGAGCACTCAAAATTCATCCCCGCGACAAGCAGGAAAACGCGTATCTAATTGCGCGGGCCAAGCGCCTGTACGAAGACCGGCTCGGTCGCGAGCGCCAGGATATCTCTCATGCTTTAACGCGTTTCGAAGCGCTACTGGATTCTCAGGACGAGGTGTTGATACGTCAACATAACCGGGAATTCAAATCCTATCTGGACAGCATCGACAAGAGCTTCGTGTTGTGATGGTTTGGCAAGTTCTGGGGATTGACCCCACTCATGACCCAATTGTCATCAAAAAGGCCTATGCGGCGAAGTTGAAAATCACGCGTCCGGATGATGATGCCATCGCATATCAGCGATTGCGTGAAGCTTATGAGTACGCGCTTGACCATGCCAAAGCAGTTGGCTCTACCGACTACGTGGGGGCAGAGCTTGCATTGCATCCGGCGAGTCTCCAAGCATACGAGGATATTGATGCTGTAGTGCCAACCGTTGGATGGGCACCTGATGCGACGCAGACTGAGCCTTCAGAAGACACTGGTTTTGAAACTGATTTCTCGCTTCCCCTCAAATCTGACGAGCCGCAAGCGCAGGGCGCAGACGCACACTTCGAGCATCCACGCGACATCGTGAAGCGTGTCGCGGAACGCCTGCATGATCAGGATCCCAACGAAAAGTGGGCGACTGTGCAAGCCGAACTTGACAGCCTGCCGCTCTCGTTGCTCCCCGAAGCCAATCGACTGTGTGCACAGTTTGTGATCGATACCGATGACTTGCCGTTGGAATTTGTTGAAGGGTTTACAGACTATTTTGGCTGGGGAAGCGATTTTCGATCGGCGCAGATGCTTGGATCGAAACGCAATCTGGAACTGGAGGAGCGGCTCAATCGCTGGGATGGAAGTTTTGCGCGAAAGACCGAGGTGCGGCAACGGTACGCAGAAGTCCTTTCATTTGGGCTTTTGGCGCAGCAGCCGAGTAGCTTTCGTTTGTATCTCCTCATGACGCTTGCCGCTGGTAAGGTGAGTCGTCTATGGGCGGAGTTGACACAGCAACAGCGCCTCGTTTTGGGTTTTAGCTTGAAGCAGGGGGTGCGCTTTAACAGAGCAGTCAATTTTGCCGGCTGGCTCCGGATTCTCGTTATTGCAGCCCTGTGCCTAGCCTTGCAGCGGCTTAATACCTACCCTACATCCAATTGGATAACCGGGGTTTTGCTTTTCTGCATCATTGGGGCCGGCTTGTCATTGGCCTACGACTCTGGATCCCGGTGGGAAGCAGACGCCGTTGAAAACGCAGCAGCGAAGCAACGGATGTACCCCGCCACCAAGCACGACTGGTTTCTTCCAGTTTGGATGCTCATCGGTACGCTTGTCTGCCTGATCGTCGAGCGGGATTTCCGGTCCGTAAGTCCGGTGGAGGGAACAACCCGCGATCTTGTTATATGCGGAGTGGTTCTTTTTTTCAGTTTGCCGCTGATCGCTTTTCTGGGTAATGCTATTCCGTTGACTGTGAGACCGAAAACGGGAGCAACCGGTTCGATGCTGGCGATCCTGGCGCTATGCGTGGCAGGCGCCAACTCTCTTCCTGAAGTTAATGAGCTGCATTGGACCGGCGTTTGCCTCGGAATAACGTGGTTCTTATTCGCTCGGCTGGCTTACGTAGGGTATGGCTCCCGCATTGAAGCTCGGTGGCTGGCGATATCTGAGAACATCAAGCAGCAGAGACTGCTTGGCAATACAAAGGGGTGGGACGAGGTTTATCCGAAGCTCCTCCTGGCAGTCAGATTGACTCTGGGTTTCCCCTATCTCCTGATGCATCTGGCTGCGAGGCAATCGGCACGTCTCGTAATCGCCATTTCAATCCTGACGCTGGTGGCGGTACCCTATCGCTCCAACGACTGGCGCATTCCGATCTCGATGGCTATTGCAGGACTCTTCGTCCTCGCTCACGATTTATATGCTGGCTTTGCCATCCGCGCTCTGAGTGGGTTGCGTACTGACGCATGGAAGGAAAGACTGAAAATTGTGGCCTTCACCGCCTGGCTCGTTTGGGTGCTGCTGTATATGCGCGCCACACCGGTGATCCTGGGTGCCATTCATATCCAGGCGTCCGAGGATGTACTTACGATTGTTTGGAGGGCTGTATTGTTTACTGTCCTGCTGCCTTTGCTTGTTTTGGGCCTTGTTCGGCGCGTCGCATCAATTCTCGCGCCGTGGGGGCGGGTTCTGAATCTCAGAGTTTTAAACCCGGTAATCAATTACCTTTGCCGTGTTTACGATAAGAATAGGAAATCTCGTTAAAGCGGCAGCTGTGGAACGCCCTCAAAATCCGTTCCAGTCGGAATAGTAATTTCCATCCAAACCTGAACCATGTCGGTCAGATCCTGCTAGTCCGCGGGCAACTGGTTTATGGGATTTGTGACATTAAGTTAGCGCACCTCTTCCAGGTGAGGCGCCGATTGGATTCAGTCGATGAAGGCGTGTCCCAAAGCGCGGACCCCATTTAGGCCGGCATACGCGGCATACGGGCCGATTCACAAGAATGAGCCTC
>Ga0209436_100602_pt1 | contig 15393 bp, 12 predicted proteins | sample AraplaF_Cvi_mTSA_FD_184263 | JGI IMG/M metagenome (GOLD analysis project Ga0209436, IMG submission 184263) | Arabidopsis root microbial communities from the University of North Carolina, USA - plate scrape MF_Cvi_mTSA (SPAdes) (version 2) | ecosystem: Host-associated > Plants > Roots > Endosphere...
GTTGCATCCTGATCTCATGCAGCGGATCCCTAAAAAGATGATTGCGGAATACCTGGGAGTGACGCGGGAAACCTTAAGCAGGTTGTATGCTAAATAGGTGTGATCGTAATCACACTTTTTTTGTGAGCTTACTCCTTCATCCATGGGTGCTTTTCAAAGCATCTTTGTGTTAGAAATTTAAACACAAAACATCATGGACTTACAATTAAAAAACAAAAAGGTTTTCATCTCCGGTTCTACCGCGGGTATTGGATATGCCATTGCAAAGACATTTGCACAGGAAGGGGCCATTGTGTATATAAATGGACGTAACAAGTCTAAGGTAGATGAGTCGGTTCAAAATATTATTACAGATACGGCTAATGAACAGGTGCTTGGTATTACAGCTGATTTGACGACTGAAGAAGGGTTTAAGATACTTTCCCAGGAATTAAAAGAAGTGGATATACTTGTCAATAACCTGGGCTTATTTGAGCCGGTTTCATTTTTCGGGTCCAAAGATGCTGACTGGACAAAGCTTTTCGATATCAATGTGATGAGTGGCATCCGGTTAACCCGTTTTTATATGTCTAAAATGCTGGAAAATAACTGGGGTCGTGTCATATTTATTTCAAGTGAATCAGGCTTGCAGGTACCTACTGAAATGATACATTATGGTATGACTAAAACGGCGCAGCTTTCATTAACTAATGGATTGGCTCAATTGACGAAGGGAAGCCGTGTTACTGTCAATGCAGTATTACCGGGTCCTACTTTTTCAGATGGCGCCAGCCGGTTTTTTGGTGAATTAGCTGCACAGAGAGGTGTTACTATAAAAGAAGTAGAAACCCAGTATTTCACAGAGACAAGACCTTTAAGTCTTTTACAACGATTTATTTCTCCGGATGAGGTGGCGGCAACGGTGGCTTTTCTTTCCAGCGAATGGGCGGCGGCGACTAATGGCGCGTCTATAAGAGTAGATGGAGGTATTTTAAAAGGCTTGCAGTAATGTAAAATGTGTGTTTGCTGAAGGGGATCTGCAACATGATAGAAGTTGCCCGGTATTTATGGAATATGATGCTGTTCCTGCATCATTCTACAAATACATCTCATATGAAAAAGATAAAGTTCCTCTTCTTTCTCCTGCTAACGGGGTTCATTTCCCTTCAGCTACAGGCGCAACGTAGTATTGAAGGTATTGTGAAGAATACAGCCAACCAGGTACTCACAGGCGCTAAAGTTAAGATCAAAGGGCCGGCAGTAGGGGTAGAGACTTCGAAAACCGGAAAGTTTATATTGAAGATTGCAGCAAAGGATTCAATATTGATCGTGTCTTATGATGGTTATATTACCCAGGAAGTGCTGATCAGGACTACCTCAAAGTTTGTGATTGTGACCATGAAACCGGCGCCTGTACATAAAGATATGGTAGCGGAGTATCAAAATGAAGTGAGTGTTTCAGCGTATGTGAGTAATATAAATGTAAGGTCCAGACCGCAACGAAATAATACCAATGTTTTGAAGGTAATGCAAAACGAGGTACCTGGTATGGCTATTCGCCAACCATTCGTAGAAGATAATGAGTCTTATAGTGCGATTAAGGAAAATAAACTCCAGCAGGTAAGTGACCAGCCTTTGAGTACGTTCTCTATTGATGTGGACAGGGCATCTTACGCTAATGTTCGCCGTTATCTCAACAATGGTAATCTTCCTCCGAATGATGCGGTGCGGGTTGAAGAGCTGATCAACTATTTTGATTATCACTATAAAGCACCTGCTGGCAAGGACCCGGTTGCGATCTATACAGACATGGCTACCTGCCCATGGGATACCGCACACCAGCTGGTAAGAATTGCGCTGAAAGGAAAGGAAATACCCCAGGAACAACTGCCTCCGGCAAACCTTGTATTCCTGGTAGATGTATCTGGCTCTATGAGCGATTTCAATAAACTGCCGCTTATTAAACAAGCTATGGCGGCGATGCTGCCACAATTGCGGAGCAAGGATAAAATAGCAATCGTGACTTATGCAGGTAATGCCAGCATTGCCTTGCGACCAACTTCAGGTACCGAGAAAACGAAGATACTGGATGCTATCAATCAACTGGAAGCAGGTGGATCTACGGCAGGAGAATCAGGGATCAATATGGCTTATGAAACCGCCATGCAGCATTTTATGAAGAATGGGAATAATAGAATTATCCTGGCGACTGATGGAGATTTCAATGTAGGGGTATCTTCTGAAAATGAACTGGAGAAACTGGTGGAAAAGAAAAGAGCAAGTGGTATCTACTTATCTGTGCTGGGTTTCGGCATGGGTAATTACAAGGATTCCAAGCTGGAAATACTGGCGGATAAAGGAAATGGTAACTATGCATATATCGATAATTTTGAAGAAGCACGCCGCACTTTTGTGACTGAGTTCGGTAGTACATTATTTACGGTAGCAAAGGATGTGAAGTTGCAGGTGGAGTTCAATCCGCAGTATGTGCAGTCTTACAGATTGATCGGGTATGAAAACAGGATGTTGGAGAATAAGGACTTTAATGACGATAAGAAAGATGCGGGGGAAATCGGTGTAGGCCATACCGTTACCGCGCTGTATGAGATCGTGCCTGCGGGAGGCAAGTCTGGTAGCAAGCTGTTGAACAGACCTGAGGTGGATTCACTGAAGTATCAGCAGCATATTGCAAAGAATGGTTTTAGCGGGGAAGCGCTGACAGTGAAATTGCGTTATAAACAACCAAAGGAGGATACCAGCCAACTGCTGTCTCAGGTGTTACCCTGGAAGATCCAGGATATTAAAAATGCACCGGAAGACTTCAGATTAGCGACCGCGGTAGCTGAATTTGGATTATTATTACGTGATTCTGAAAATAAAGGTAAGGCTAGTTATGCTGATGTATTATCGCTGGCTAAAGGTGCGAAGGGAGAGGACGAAGAAGGCTACAGGACTGAGTTTATACAGTTAGTAAAGAAAGCGGCGATATTGAAAAATGAGGTGGCTGCTAATTGAATTTAGTGAACAAATCTGGCTGAACAGCCAATTATTTTGAAAACAAATTTGGTAGTGTATAATCATTTACGCATCTTTGCAACCTCATTGTGAGGTAGAGCAGAGGTAGCTCGTCGGGCTCATAACCCGAAGGTCAGAGGTTCGAATCCTCTCCTCGCTACAAAGAAACGGCTTCAAATCTAAGATTTGAAGCCGTTTTGTTTTTCCCCACTGCACCGTATACTTCCCAATTGATGAATGTATCAAATTGATTTTGCGCATAGCTGTGGCTGGCAATCAGGTTGATTGCAGGGGTCGGGAGCCATCTTGTGATTACAATCTATTTCGGGTGGAATCTATCAATCCATCTTTGTGGAGTAGTACGGAGATGGATTTCATTCTCATATAAGGAATGCTTAGGTACATATATCCCTGTTGCCCGGCATTCGTACCCCATGAGTTTTTGCATTTATAGTAGATATTTCCGTACTGATCTTTTACTTTACCTACAATGTGCATCAAATGATCATCAGTAGTCGCGAAACTTTCAAATGCATCCTGACGCATTTGCTGGGTAATTTGCTTTTCCCGGCACACGTTGTATTGAATGGCATCTTTATCTGCCGGGTTTTCGGGAATGACCCCGATACCTTGTTCCACATAAAAAGTAGGTTCCACTCCATCCAGGTCCAGGCTTAGCGTGTATCCGTTATCAATCGCATGGTCGATATTTGCAAGGTATTCATCGAGTGGCAGATTGTAAAAACGTTCATTGGCCCAGTTGGCCGGGATGCTTAATATAAATGGTTTGTAGAAAGGAACGTGGGAAAATGAAGTAATGGTCAGGTAATCTTCCGGGTGAATCTTCGTATAGGTCAGGAATGTCTCAGGCGTGTATTTATGGCCGTTGTATTCAAATTCAGCAGGCACTTTTCCAAAACTACTATCCAGTACGAAAGGTATATCTGTTTTCCAGGCGGCGCCTAATTTATTGGAAGGGCTGGCGTATTTTTTTGCTCTCGATTCCAATATGGAAAAGACTTTGGAATGATTGTGTTTTGTACTACCCTTCGGTAATCCGGTATAGGCAGATTGAGGAACGATGCCGTATTCAGCTGCACTCAATACGGGATCGTGCGCAAGGCCACCTTCACTGAAGCGGGAAGTACCTTGTCTTAAGATGTAGTTCTGTGCTTTTGAAAGATAGGCATCTCTTATAAAATACATTTCTGATAGCTTGATCTTTTCACCAGTTATTCTTATGATCTCACTTTCGAACAGAGAGGTTGTTGCAAAACACCAACAGGTACCGGAAATTTGTTGTGTTACCGGAAATGCAGGGATGTCTTTCACAGATGAAAAAACGTAATTGAATTTTTCCGGTGGCTTAGCAGCGGGCTGTTTGTGATGACAAGCCTGTAATAATAAAGGGATGAATGCATACAATAAATACTTTTTCATATTTATGAGATGTCTTTTTGTTTATTCAGATAGAGATAATATCCTCCAAAACCCAGCGACACACAGAAAACAAAGATCCCAAATGACAGCGGACCTTCACCCAAAAAGCTGATCATCACAAAGCCAATACCGGCAGACATCAGGAGCAGGAACCATTTCACGGCGCAATGTTTACTCACGGTTTTTCTATCCAGCATTTTTTCTGCGTCAGCACCCACGATGCCCATGTCAATCATTTTGGTCTTCAGGCGATGATCCAGGAGGATCTTTAACAATTTTAGCAGGAACCTGCTGATGATAAAAAACAGCAGTACGACGATGATGGTACGAACGATGACATCAGGGATCGTTACTCCCTGTACCAGTGTGACGCCATCTGTGCCTGCATGTGCCAGGGCCGGACAGGCCATTATAAGTGTTAGTAAAGTGAGTTGCTTCATTTGTGTAATTTGTTTTCTGTTTGTGAAGTAGAAATCCATCACCTGAACGGTGATCAGACCGACCAGGAATAACAGACCTAATACAATTCCGATCGCGCTGATCCCTGCAAAGAGCCAGCTGAAAGCGCTCCAGCAAGCAACTAAGGCAAGGGCGAGCAGCGCGATGGCTGCTCCTGTTAAACTGTAGAGATAGCGGGATTCCTTTTTATCCACTTTTTTCCTATCAGGTAGCAGTAGTGTTTCCGTATTAAAATTCAATGCCGGCAGTTCCTGCGCTTTGATATGACTATACAATAGCTGATAAGCTTTGATCTGCAACTGGCAATGACTACAGTGATCCACATGTTCATTTGCCACGGGGTGCATTGCATAGTCCTGTAATTGTTCTTCACTTAAATGCTCATTGTTCATAAATCCTCCTTTGAATAATAATCAAGTAATCGTTCTTTCAACATTTTCCTTGCGCGAAACAAGTAGCTTTTTATCGTGCCAACGGGTAGTCCGGTGATGCTTGTGATCTCATCAATGCTTAGTTCATCTTTGTGAAATAAGGTGATGAGGGTACGGTAAATAGGGGGTAAGGTGACACTGAGGCTTTCCAGGATCTCCGATTTTTCTTTGATGGAGAGTTGCTGGCTGGCGTCAAGCGTATCTTCCCTGATTTGTTGATGAGCGTTGTCTTCGTCTTCGCCAGGAAGATCGATGAGTTCCCGTTTTTTCTTTAGGTGATCGAAACAGGTGGTGTAGCTGATCTGGGCGACCCAGGTACTGAGCTTGCACTGGAAGCGGAACCCCGGCAGGTAGCGGAAGGTCTTGAGATAGATGTCCTGCATCAGGTCTTTACGGTCTGATGGGGAGGTGATCATTTTACAAACGATGTGGGTGACCAGCTTTTCGGTATCGCGAATGAGCAGTGATGCGGCATGGCGATCTCCTTCCATGATCGATTTGATCATGTCTTCGTCGGAAAGCATAGTGGGTCTGCCAGGGTACATGTTTAGATGAGACGGGGAATGGGAAAAAAGGTTGCAGGAATTTAGGATTTTTTTAGTTCCCTGCAATATGGCGCCCTTTCTTAAAATACCTCCATTTCATCTTTTATAAATACTTTGCCTAGTTCGAAGGAGAAGCGGGAGACCAATGGGAGCCATTTTGTGAGGATGGAGGGGTCATTTGTATGGTTATTTTGTTTGGTAAGGTCAAGGAGTTTTTGATTGAGTTCTTTAGGGAGTTTTTCATCACTTTGAAGCTTGCTTAGGGCTTGTTGAATCCCTTTATTTTTAAGCGCTTGTTGCTTGATTTCGGAGAACCAGGTGAATGAATGTTGGGGTTGGCCTGTTAGAATTGCTAACAGGATCATTACAATCTGGTATTCTCCGGGTAGTTCGGCACTACCTTCGAACGTGGGGAGTTGTTGTTTGGGTACGGCCGCTTTGAGAATGCGGTAGATATTGGTGAATCGTTTTGCAGCGCGCGGGGTGGTGATGAAGACGTGTAGTTTTCCGGCGAAGTCAGCTTCCCATTTTTTTATGATCAGGGATTCATCGCTAACTTCTTCGACCGGTGGGGGTGTGTTTTCAGTTTTTGGCGGTGTTGGAGGTACTGATTCAGTATGTTGAGTAGTATTCTCAGCAGATGAATGCGCTGTTTGATTTTCCTGAGATTGCTCTTCTTTTTTTGATTGTTCTTTTTGGGCTTCAAGTGCGGGATGTGATGTTTCTATTTTTCCTTTGAGCAGATTAGACATTAAATCACTGAACCCATTTTGAGACATGGGCCGGAGGCAAAAGGGAATTTGGAATATTTTCTCTAAAAAGTTTTGTGGGGTTGGCTGCCAGAGATCAGGTTGACCCTCTTGTGGTGTATTGGAGTTATTCAATACTGCGTAACCTAGTTTAAGAGAGTTGAGTAACCATCTTGGATCTACGCCTACAACTATTACAAACAGCGGATATGCCAGCATGAGATGTACGGCTTGTAAAACTTCCAGGACTTTGTTCTCAGGGCAGCGATCCAGATCATCTATATAAAGGATGATCCTGTCAACGGGTTTATATATACTACCGGGGGTTTGAGATCTTTTCAGGCGGTCTATTAACTCGTCAAAGTGTCTACGGACCTGGGATATTACACCAAGTTTTTCCTTGTAGTATTGGCTTTTCTTAACATCGGAAAGGAAGCGGTTGAGACTATATTCTTCATTCAGGGAAATCATTTTACTCTCAAGCTCTTTTATTTCCTCTTTTGTAGTTGATAGATCACCTTCTAATTTTTCAATTTCTAATTCTAATTTCCTGAGTTCTGCTGTTTTCTGATTTTCTTCCTTAGAAAGCTCTTCTCTCTTAGATTTCAATAAGGCATCCACTTTATCCTTTGCATGGAAGACTACATTTAAAGCGTTATTGACATGTTTCAGTCCGCTTTTCATGATCATTATTCCCCCGCCAATAACTGTTGTGATCTCTACAATAAATGTATTGACAGACAACAAGAAATTATTTACATGAAAATATTGGAACAACAGCCAACTCAGGAAAGGGAATAGAATTAAAATACATACTAATAAAAATATAATAAGCCACTTATTAGATGATTGTAATGTTCCCACCACCAGTAAGCTCATACGGGATCTTAGCGAAGATGCTTCTGCCAGTACTGCTTTTAAATCCTCACCGGTTTCTATCACTTTATTATATCCAATGGTATCTAATGATTGCTCTAATTCCTTTTTTTGTTCATCTCCTAATATTTCATAAATATCATCCTTAGTGAGTTCTTTAATTCCAACCGGTTTACTTTCTCTTTCTAATTTTAGTTTCTCAAGCTCCTCTTTTAATTCGATCCTTTTTTTACGCTTGCTTTCCTGCTCGGAAGAAAATTCTTTAACTGAATTTTCTTTTTCGCTTAATTTAGTTTCCAGATCAGATTTTTTACTTTCAAAGGTCTTTTCAGGCGACACATAGGCATCTAATTCATCAATAATTTTATCTGTCAAACTTGCCCATAAATTGGTATCTACGTAATGCCAGGCGTTAAAATCTATCTGTACTACATTAGAATAGTATTTCTTTCTTGCTTTTGTTTTCGGGTCATTTACTTCCTGTTGTAGTGATTTCATAAAAAAGGTCTTCCCGGTTCCCCAATCACCGTATAGGCCGATGGCGAGAGGGGGCGTTAAATCCCTGGAAAGCATGACAGCGGTGAGCGCTTTCACATCCTGTGCTATATTTAACCAATCATTTTTGACATTGATGATATCGGAATTTAAACCAGGATCATTAAACTCAGATTCCGATTCAGCGTCATGGTATTCCTTTAAATATTGTTGAATTAGCTCAATCTGTTTAATATTTCGTTCATCATTTGCGGCCTCGGAAAATGCTTGTTTAAGCTCATTTTTATCAAACTGGCTTAATAAATAAGTAAAATCATACAGTGCATTAGATTCTGAATTAATTGAAATCGTCAGCATTTTTTGAAGTAATAAGCTTGCTCCCCCGGACTGTCTAAAAATTTCCGCAGCTTCGACTACCATATCTTTGTGTAATAATGCATAAAGAGCATCATAAGTAGAATTACTAACAGGCCATTCAATAATGATTCTACATATATCATCGACCAGCTGAGGAACGGGTACAATTCGCAATGTTCTTAATGTGATCCATGTTGTTTCAGCATTCAGTATTTTTATTGAGTTCCGGATATTTTGAATGGTCTCATTATTTTCAGGCGAGCGCATTAATTGCACCATTAACGCTATTAACGGAGAAGGATCACTTTGTGCTATTGCAAGCACACTTTCAAAATAAGAAACATTACGATGATATAACCCTCCCAGTACATAATATCGAATTGTCTCATCATTTTCGATATCGGGTTTTAAATGGTCTAGTAACAGGCTCCTGTTTTCAAATCCTTCTGCCTCTGTGTATATTAAGGCTGAAAGCATCCAAAAACGTGCTATTTGCCCTTCCCTAATATTTCTAGGCGCATCTAAAGTATTAGCATATTTATCCGAATACCTCCTTTCGATTTCATCCCGCAACTGGATGGACAGCCCTAGACGATCGAGATTTTTAGATTCTTTTATTTGTTGAATGACCTTACTTCTTTCACTTCTATTTCCATCTCTCAAAATAGCAATGATACTATCAAATTTTCCTGAGGCCTTAAACTCTCCTGGTGAACCCAATGCATTAAACAATTCAAAATACCCCTGCTCATCCATTGCCCGTAGATCTACCCAGCGGTGCTCTTTAAAGTAGCCATTCAACTCCTCTAAGGCGCCCTCCGGAGGGTTCCCAATCAAAACCGGAATTGGTTTCTTTTCCTGTTCAATGGCTTTTTGTGCTAATTTAAGATGGTTGGGCCCCCATCCGTATTCACCAAGTAGTAATAACACATGTGTAGTTGTTTCCAGATGTTCTGCTTCCAGTTTATCAATTTTTTCTGCATAGGGAGTATCTCTTCGCCAAAAGAAGGTAGCATATCCGCTTTCATCCAATCTTTTTACAATGGGGTCTACAATCGTCTCTCTTTCGTTGTAAAGAAATAAAGCATCAGTATTTCTAGTCATGTTGGGGTAGGGGTTGGGGATAAAAATAATAACCTTATATATACATAAGATAATACAAAATGTTTAAAGGAACCTTTATTTTTCACCAATAAAAAAGCCACCAATCTTAGATCAGTGGCTTTATAAAAGTTATTTTTAATTCTTTATTTTAAATATCCTCCCTGCACAATATCCTCCAGTATCCCGCTCTCTTTTGGCTCCCAGCCAAGGATCTTCTTCGTCTGCTCTGCAGACGGCACCACACCCATTCCTGCAAAATGCGTAAACCAACCAAAATGCGCTTCCGCATCTGCACCAGTTTTACTTACTGTGGCCAACCCTAATCCATCACCGATCGTTTTGGCGATCTCTCTAAAGGGTACGCCTACTTCCTGCACTGCATGAAATACTTTCTGCTCAGGTAGTTTTTCCAATATTAACCGATATAATACCGCTGCATCGAAACGGTGTACAGCTGCCCAGGTATTGCTCCCGTCACCAATATAAGCAGATTCGCCTTTTGCTTTCGCGGTGTTAATGATGATGGGTACAAAACCATGATCACCTTCTCCATGGGTAGTTGGCGGGAGTCTTACGATATACGCACCTACCTTTCGCGCCGCCTCTTCCGTAGCTGCACGGGGTACCTTATCTGATGGTGGTGGCGTGTCATTTTCGTCTACCGGACGACCATAATTTAATAAACCGATGGCGGATGTAATGATGAGCGGACGTTGAGTGGCGCCTAATGCTAATATTAACGCATGATCTTCAAAACTACTTTCTTTGAAACGGGAGAAATCATGATTAAAAGCTGTATGAATGATCGCATCACATTGTGTTGCGCCTGCAATTACACTTTTATGGTCAGTAATATCCCCTCTGTGCACACCTGCTCCCGTTTCGGCGAGGGCTGCTGCTGTGCTGTCGGAACGCACCAATCCCAATACCTGATGTCCTGCCTGTAAGAGCTCCTTTACAATAGCGGAGCCTACAAATCCGGAAGCTCCTGTAACAAATACCCGCATAAATGAATGATTTAATTAGTTACTACAAAAGTCATTTAATGTGACGGGGAAAATGTGGTCATTTGACCATATTTTAATTAACGATGTAATTGTAGGATATAAGCGGGTATGCGTTTCAACTGTAGGATATTACCTTTCATTAACGATGTAACTGTGCATGCCGGATGCGGGTCAATGTCTTTAATGACATACCCAGATAAGCAGCAATCATATGGAGTGGAAGACGTGAAAGTAATGCAGGATTATTGCGAACGAAGTCTTCATACTTCTCTTCCGGGGTGCTACTAAGCGTAGTAAACAGCCGTTGCCGGCTATTATAATTATTTCTTGAGGCCAACTGCTGGGAATACCTGTCCAGCGCCGGAATCTCTTTTAATAAGCGATCAAAATCTTCCTTATTCCATTGCAATACATCAGCACGCTCTATGGCAGATATATTGAAATTTGTTGCCGTCTGGAGGTGATAACTTTCCGGATCCAGGATCCAGTTATACTCCGGAGAGAACTGTAAGATATACTCAGCACCATCCGCAGCCGTTCCATAACTGCGCAGCAATCCTTTTATTATGAACGTTTTATGCCGGCACACCTGCCCCTGTTGTAAGAGCACCTCCCCCTTTTGCAAAGACTTTGGAATGGCGTAGACGCAAATCTGCTCCACTTCCTGCGCTGTGAGATTCGTTAATGTGCGGCAATATGTTTGAAATTCAGCGATCATACGCTCTCTAAAATTAACTCCGAAAAAAAATTTCACCAAATACTTTCATTCCGAAAATATATTTGCTTTCCTTGTCCTACTAAATCAGTAGACTAATAGTCAGCATCAACCTTAAAACAAAAGTCAAGATGAAATATCGTCCATTTGGTCTGCTAGCCGTGTTGTTGACGACGGTGTTGTGTACACAGACACAGGCGCAGAACAGACCTAACATCATCTTTATCCTGTCTGACGACCATGCTTACCAGGCAACGAGTGCTTATGGCAATAAGCTGGTGCAGACGCCGAATATAGACAGGATTGCGAATGCAGGTGCATTGCTGAATAATAATTTTGTGGCGAATTCTATTTGTGGGCCGAGCCGGGCAACTTTGCTGACGGGGAAGTATAGCCACAAGAATGGGTATACGCTGAATGAGAAGAAGTATGATGTGAACCAGACTAACTTCCCGACTTTGTTGCAACAGGGAGGGTACCAGACGGCGTGGATTGGGAAACTGCATTTGGGTAGTTTGCCGGTGGGTTTTGATTACTTCAATATTTTGCCTGGGCAGGGTCAGTATTACAACCCTGAGTTTATCAATAATCAGAATGATACGATTCAATATAAGGGGTATGTGACGAATCTGATCTCTGATTTCTTTTTTGACTGGTTGCAGAAGCGGGATACGGGTAAGCCATTCTTTGCGGTGGTAGGAGAGAAGGCTACGCATAGGGAGTGGCTGCCGGATGTGCAGGATCTGGGGGCTTATGATAATATTGATTTCCCATTGCCGGATGATTTCTTTGATAATTATGATACCCGGTTGGCGGCGCAGGATCAGGATATGACGATTGATAAAACGATGCGGTTGGATTTTGATTTGAAGGTGCATCAGAAATTCGGGAAGGCGCTTTCGGCTTCAGCAGGTGAAACGCCGATGGCGAAATATGTGAATAGGTCGTATGGTAGATTGGATGATGAGCAGGCAGCGGCGTTTGAAAAGTATTATGGGCGTATTTCGGATGATTTTGACGCGCGGAAATTAAGTGGGAAGGAGTTGGTGAAGTGGAAGTTCCAGCGATATTTGAAGGATTATTATGCAACGGCGAAGTCGATGGATAGGAATATTGGACGGATTTTGGATTATTTGGATAGTACGGGATTGAGTAAAAATACGGTGGTGATTTATGCATCTGATCAGGGGTTTTATTTGGGAGAGCATGGGTGGTTTGATAAGCGGTTTATTTATGAGCAGTCGTTGAAGACGGCGTTTGTGGCGAGGTATCCGGGGGTGATAAAGCCGGGAACGAAGGTGGATGGGTTTGTGTCTAATGTGGATTGGGCGCCGACGATATTGGATCTTGCGGGGATTAAGGCACCGGCGGATGTGCAGGGAAGGTCGTTTTTTCCGTTGTTGAAGGGGCAGTTGCCGAAGGATTGGAGGAAGGATGTGTATTATCATTATTATGAGTATCCACAGCCGCATCATGTGAGTCCGCATTTTGGGGTGAGAGCGAAGGATTTTGTGTTGGTGAGGTTTTATAGTGGAGTGGAGAGTTGGGAGTTGTTTGATTTGAAGAAGGATCCGGGGGAGAAGAGGAATGTGTATGGGGATGTGAAGTATGGGAAGGTGGTGAAGGAGTTGAAGGAGCGGTTGAGGAGGCTGATAGTGGAGAATGATGATAAGGAGGCGTTGGAGGTGTTTAATAAAGAGATCTAGGGATGGATTGAATATTGTAATTAGGAATAAGAATGGCCCCCTGGCGGGGGCCATTCTTATTTTCAGGCGGATTGAAGTTTTATATTTTTACAAAGGTGTATCTTGAAAATTATGCATGCAGTTGGTCTTTTATGGTTCAATATTTCATATTAAAATTAGGTCTCCCAACACTTCTTACCAAGAAGAAACAAGCAATAATTTGCTGGATATCAATCAAATAAGTCTATTATCAATTTGAACAAATGTGCGTACATTCACAACATGAAAAGAGCCGGACCAGCTGATAAAACTCATATCATCAAACTACTTTGTAAATCCTTTAATGATAACTTCAGTGTTAACTATATTATCAAACAGGATCAACAAAGAATGCAACGCATGGCTGCGTTAATGGATTATTCTTTTGAAGTGTGCATGCGATTTGGAGAAGTATGGTTGTCCGATGATGCGTATGCCTGTGCATTGGTGCTCTATCCTCAAAACAAGCGATCTACGATCTGGCTGGATCTACAGCTGATTCTACAAGCGATTGGAATTGGAGGTATAAAGAAAGCGCTTGCAAGAGAAGGGATGATTAAAGCGAAGAAACCAGCTGTAGATATGCTGTATATATGGTTCATTGGTGTGGATCCGGTGATGCAGCACAAAGGGGTCGGGAGTAAATTATTACAGGAAATCATTGCGCAAAAGCAAGGACTTCCTGTATATCTGGAGACATCTAATTCGAAAAATTTACCCTGGTATAGAAGGTTTGGATTTGAAATCTATGAGCAGCTTACGCTCACGCATACGCTGTACTTTTTAAAACGTATTTAATGCCCAATATTAGCCGGGTTATTATCTACCTTATAATATTTCTCTCCTTCGATTATAATTCCTTTTCCCTTCCCCTTCTTTAGCGTCCACGCATACTCTGTCGTCGAATCTTTTACCGGCACATCCACATACTTGCCATTGTCTAAATAAAATAAACCCAACTTAAATCCTGTATCATTGAACTCCAGGGTACCGCCCTGCAGTTCGTGGGTATATTTCATTTTGATATAAATAGCATAACCATCTGTACGATAAGTACCATTGACTGATTTTATCCTATGCACCTCATCATATTCGTTTGTATGCCAGGAAAATCGTCCATCTTTAAAGAATTGAAAATAGCAGCCAGGACCCGCGCCTACAACATAGGAATCTCTTTGCCAGATGCCCACCAGCTGGGCTTTGGTAACAACAACGTTCGTATCTTTTTGCTGGGCTAATCCACAAAGTGGAAGGGTACAGACCAGCAACAGGTATAAGTATTTCATGAATTCAAGTTACAGGAAAAGTTTCTGCATTAATGCAGAAACTTTACTGTTCTATAATTGATTGGTAACCACTCGTATCCTTTTCCTTGCTTTCTCACATGGCCAATACCAGGGAAAGAAATGTGAGGTGCCGCCACCAAATACCCATTCTTTGCAGCATCATCAAAGGCTTTTGTACGTGACGCTTCTGCACCTGCAAATTCCACATCGAAATCGATCGTCACTCCAGGATCTGCAAATTGTACAGCCCCTGCATGAATGATATCACCTACGAAGACCAGTTTCTCTCCCTTGCTACTCAGCAAAAATGCATTGTGACCAGGTGTATGACCTGCCAGCGCGATTGCACTGATACCTGGAAAAAGCTGCGCACCAGGTGCATAAGTTTTCACTTTGCCAGCCTGTAGATAAGGAGCGATGGATTGCTGCGCAGGATCAAAGAATGGCGTCGCTCTTTTATTGGCAGTTGCTTTGTTCGCCGGGTTTAACCAGAAATCAGCTTCCGGCTGACTAATATAAAGGGTTGCATTAGGAAACACCATTTTACCATTCTCGCTCAGGCCTCCTACGTGATCTGCGTGCAGGTGAGTGAGTAATACGGCATTGATATCTTCCGGCTTAATACCAGCAGCTGCCAGATTGTGACGCACTTTGCCTAAAGTGGGGCCCATAAAATTGCCGGTACCGGCATCAACCAGAATAAGCTGTTTATTGGCTTTGATTAAGTACGCAGAGATGGAAGTTTCTACGATGGTGTCAAGGTAGTTTTGTTTTAAAAGGGATTCGATCTCACCGGCTTTCTTTTCGTGTAATAAGCTTTTTACATTCAGTGGCACGGTACCGTCTGAGATGGCAATAACTTCATCGTCGCCCAAAGACATACGGTAGTAGCCAGGTTGCTCTTGTGCCTGTGTAACGAGCGTTGCGAAAGTGAACAAAGAAAAAATTAAAAATTTCATGTCTTTTTGAATTTGAGACACAAAATTGGCGCTTACAGGAAGCCTGTAGAAGGACATATGTCACTTTAAAATTGTGACATTTCTGACATTATTTGCGGTATAAACGACTTATAGTCTCCCGGGTCACCCCCAGATAGGAAGCAATAGTCGTCTTAGGAATACGGCTGTATAAATGCGGGTATTGTTTTACAAAATTCTCGAACCGCTCCTTTGCACTCCCCATGATCATGAGCTGCATTCGCTTTTGCAAGG
>Ga0209436_100609_pt1 | contig 15309 bp, 12 predicted proteins | sample AraplaF_Cvi_mTSA_FD_184263 | JGI IMG/M metagenome (GOLD analysis project Ga0209436, IMG submission 184263) | Arabidopsis root microbial communities from the University of North Carolina, USA - plate scrape MF_Cvi_mTSA (SPAdes) (version 2) | ecosystem: Host-associated > Plants > Roots > Endosphere...
GATCTATAAAAGCTAAAAAACAACCGGGTACCAGAATTAGTCTCCGGGTTTGCATATCATATTATCCCCTATTGAAAAGAATAACTTTATTAGGTTACAACTAAAATAACTACCCTATCTACTTACCTCACTTATTCATTCCATCACCAACCCACTAACAGTAAAACAACACCCACTAAACCACTACCCACTAACCTACCAGCCTACCATCTCACCAACTCACCAACCAACACCCCGCCCTCTCACTAACCCACCAACTCACCCACCTACCAACTCACCCTCTCACCAACTAAACACCCTTCACACAACTCAATAAAAACCCCAGGCTCCAAGACTAAAGCCCAGATCCATATCTCTTTAAGCTGTTGTATCTAACCACGAAAAACAATGTCAACATCTATCCATTAACAAAAACCAATAACTTTATAAACTACCAGCAAACAACAGGCAATAACCTTCCCCTTTAACTTCCAAAAAAGTTAAAAACCCAGGCATCAGGAATAATTCCCGGAATACTTAAAATGCTATACCCCTATATAATTTCACCAGATTTGAAGTAACATGCCCATGATGGAAGCTCTTTCCTAAGGCGCTTATTGGGCAAATAATATGACATCGGAACCTTAGAATATGTAGAATATGTAGAATATCGTTGTGTCATCACTTACATAGGTTTTGGTTAACAATCATTAATATTACAACACTAATTTACATCCACTCTTCCGGTTTTCCTCACACCACTTCGTGCATTCCTCCCCGTTGTTGTTCATCCTGTTCATTCTTAAAATAAAAAAGACCGGCCAGTGCTAACTGGCCAGCCGTTCCTTTTGCCCGCTCCCGGTGGAGGCAACCAATACCTACCCCCAACCGGGTAACAGGCTGCATCAAAATTCCACCACAATCCTATCCGCACTATTTTTTATGCTCAGTGCCTGCACCCGGCAAACAGCTGTTGTGGCATACCCACCCTGCGGATCAAAACGGGAAATAGGAGAGAGGAAACTGATGCCTGAAAATCCTAAAGATTCTACCGAACCATTCACCTTCACCTGCTGCAATGGACCAAATCCATGTAATATCAAACTGATCTCTTTAAACTTTGATGTATAGGTACCCTCAACTTTGTCAAGTACCAACTGATGATCATAACGTATAGCTCTCTTGTAATAATCACCCTTTTCATAATCATATGTCTGCCCATCATCTTCATAATACACAATCGCATTCGCACTATCCCCCTTATACACATGCAAATACAACGTATCATTCGGGCGCTCCGCCGTCGTCTGTACCAACGACTGCATCGGCACTATACTCCCCGCTTTTACATATACCGGCAACTCATGCATCCCCAACGTATTCACCTTTACCTGACCACCCGCCACCTGCTCATCCGTATATAGATCATACCATCCACCCGGCGGGAAATAAACAGCTCCATACTGCATACCACTCTCAAACGGCGCTATCATAAACGCATCGCCCAACTGAAACTGCTGCTGAAATCGTGCATCATATACCCGCGCATCATCCGTATAATTAATCGCCAGGGACCGCATCACCGGCACACCTCTCTCAGCCGCCTCATAAAACACACTATAGATATAAGGCAATAACCGGTAACGCAGATTGATATAATTCCGCGATACCTCCAACGCCTCCTCCCCAAATGCCCAGGGCTCCGCTGACTTCGTATTCACCGCCGTATGATTTCTGAAATACGGCAAAAACGCCCCCACCTGCATCCACCTCGTATACAAACCCACCGAAGCATTGCCCGTAAAACCACCTATATCCATTCCCGTAAACGGTACACCACTAAGCCCCAGACTATTCATAATACGCACCCCTGCCAACATATGATCATCCTCCGCTCTGTTATCCCCCGTCCATATAGCAGCATACCGCTGCAAACCCGCATACCCCGCCCTCGTCAATATAAAAGGCCGCTTATTCATCGCTGCTCTCGCCCCCTCATAACTCGCCCTCACCATCTCCAACCCATACACGTTATGCGCCTGCTTATGCGTCGTTCCATGCCCATCAAAATCAAACAGCACATTGTCCGGCATCTTCTGCCCCCAGGTCGCAATCTCATTCATATCATTCCAAAAACCAGCTACACCCACATCCACGTACGACTTCAACTGCCGCTTCCACCAATCACGACCCTTCTCACTTGTAAAATCAGCAAAATGACACCATCCCGGCCATACCTGCCCCGTATACAATTGCCCATCCACATATTTAATAAATACATCATCATGCACACCACTCTCATATGCCGCGTACCCCTTCTCCACCTTAATTCCCGGATCATTTATAACCGTCAACTGCAAACCCTGTTCCTTCAACTTCCCCACCAATCCTCCCGGATCAGGAAAACGCGTCTTATCCCAGGTAAACAACTTATAAGCATCCATATAATGGATATCCAGCGTTATCCCATCAGCAGGTATCTTCTTCTCCCTCAATGTCTGCGCTATACGCAATACCTCCTGATCAGGATAATAACTATACCTGTTCTGCTGATACCCTAAACTCCACATGGGCGGCATATGCATCCTCCCCGTCAACCCCGTATACGCCTGGATAATCCCCGCCACCGAAGGCGCATGTATAAAGTAATAATTCATCTCACCACCTCTCGCCGCAAACGACGAAAACCGGTTATTACTCGCCCCAAAATTGAAATCAGACTGGTAAGTGTTATCCAGAAAGATCCCATACTTCAATCCATGATGAACACCTATATAAAATGGAATCGTACTATACAAAGGATCCTGATCCGTTCTATACCCAAACACATCCGAGTTCCAGTTAGTATACGCAGTTCCCGCTCTATCAAGCGCTCCGTTCTTTTCGCCCAATCCAATAAACCGTTCTTCCGCCTGCATTTTCCTGTAGGCCGTTACTGTATTATCCACCCATGAAGTTGTTAATCCACGCTCTTCTTCGTTGATGGCTTGCCCATCCGGGGTATAAAACGAAATGGAGAAAGGCCGCTTATTAATGCGTGCTTGTATCAACTTAGTTGTAATAGAGATCTGATCACCCGCTTCTTTCACAACACCTGAAAACGAAGGCTGACCCACCACCGCATAAGAAAAATCATCCCTTAGCGGCTGCCGATCCATCCTCACCCTGATCACGGTATCATTATAAACACTTACCTGTACATAAGCATGTGTAGTTGTCAAACTCACCTGCCCCTTACCAATACGCACCTGCTTTACATCCCCCGCATTCACCACACCATTCTGGGCAAAAAGCGCCCTGTTGCCTGATAGCGTCATCAACACTACCATAGCAATCCAAACTATTCTATTCATAAAATGTCATTAATAACATCAGCTGACGGAGCATACCGTCAGCTGATGTCTGTAATTAATAACCTGTATTCTGAACCAGGTTCTTATTAACCGAAAGGTCGCTGGTGGGAATTGGGAATAATAAATATTTAGGATCATCAGATGGCTTCAGCTGCCATGTATCCAGGAACTTGCCAAAGCGGATCAGATCCTCTCTGCGCCAGCCTTCCCAGTACATTTCACGGCCTCTCTCATCAATCAGGTTATCCAGGGTCAGCGCTGCAAATACACTCGCACCACGTTTTACACGCAGTTCATTTACAATAAGCAATGCCCCGGCAGCATCACCCGTACGCAACATCGCCTCTGCTTTCATCAGCAATACATCTGCATAGCGCAGAAATACATAATCATTGCTCGCATTGTTCGTATTCCTGGATTCATCAGAAGTCAGGTCAGGTGGATATTTTACCACACGTATCCCACTTACTTCGAGTGTAGCCGGATCTGTTTCCTGCAATTTCAGCTCTCTTGTAAAAATCAACGGATGCCCCTTTCTATCCTGCAATACTTTCCCTCCGGCACCATATTGTTGCCCTAACAAGAATCCTACTTTCAGCCCTGTTACATCCGTTACACCAGGATAGTCTCCACCTCTGCGGGTATCACCTGCTTCAAATTTGTCATAGAAATCCGAGATCGTTGTGAAACCATTCCATCCACTTGGATCCTGGTTGTAATGCAGGGTAGGAGCCCAACGGCAGAAAGCATTGTTTCCACCACGGGAACTGGCCGTACTGATACCAGGCCCATTGCGCTGTGTGAAGATATTTTCTGTACCAATCACATCATTGTTATAAGCAAAATTGGCAAAGAAATTATTTGCCAGGCTATACTTTCCGGAAGCAATGATCTGATCTGCCAATGCTATCACCTTTTGCATGTCAGCCGCATCGAAGGTGGGCGATTGCCTGTTCAGGAATGCGCCTCTGTTCAGGTAAGTTTTCATGAGCAGCGCCCTGGCAGCATTTTTATTGGCCTGATATGCCTTTGCACTATCTGACAATATTGGAATGATGGCTTCCAGCTCACTGATGATATAATTCGCTGCTTCATCTGCCTTCAATACCTTAGGCACATTCAGCAAGGTATCTCCCGGATTACGAAATGGCACCTGGCCCCAGCCATCCAGGGTAGCAAACATGGAGAATGCACGTAAAAAACGGGCTTCCGCTGCCTGACTTTCACTTGGATGGAAATTCAGTACGTTCGTAGCAAGGAACTGTAATTGTAGAATAGCTGTAAACGCATTACCAATAAAGGTATGGTCAGAATTCCAGTTATGCAGTTTCAGTGCACGCCATACACCATTATCATCCCAGTCGCCACCACGTGTAGGTGCAACTGCCTCGTCAGATGTCATTTCACATAAAGCCCAATAGTTGGATTGGTCCTGAAAAGGCAATTGAAGTCCGTCATAAGCTGTCACCAACAGTGAAGCCACTTTGATTACGGAATCAGCCTGAGTCTTGGTGATGGTGGAACCTAGTTTTTCATCGAGTTTCGTACAGGATGCCATTCCACCTATTACCAGTACTAATATGATATATGCTATTTTGGATCGCATGTCAGTAATTTTTGATCAGTGATTTATAAGGAGAAATTAATACCAGCGAGGATGCTCCTTGCTGTTGGATAAGGTGAGTATTCAATACCCATAGATGTAACCCCATTGATGTTCTTATCAGTGTTTACTTCAGGGTCAAATCCGGTGTATTTTGTAATGATAAAGAGGTTCTGCCCTGTCAGGTAAATAGAAGCTCCCTTTACGACCTTTCCGATATTCCCGATCTTATAACTGAGTGTGATGTTGTCCATCTTCATGAAATTGCCTTTCTCCAGGTAACGGCTGGATACTGTAATAGGATTAGATAAAGCCTCTTTGGTTCCCACCAGTTTAGCCGCAATATTCCTGGAACCCAGGTTGCCAATAGGCAATACTGTATTGGCAGTATTATTATAAATATCAAAACCAAATGCACCATGCATATTTACACCCAGTGTCCAGCTTTTATAATTTACTGAGGTAATGATACCCATCATTGTCTTCGGGTTCGGTTGCCCCAGGAAGTACATGCTGTTACCACCATCTTTGTATATACCCTGACCATTGTCGTCAAAGCCCTCAAACTGCCTTACATAAAAAGAGTTCAAAGGCATGTTGTTCACGAGGCGCTGTGCGTAAGCATTAGATGCGCCCTGGCCACTGATAGAACCTGTGAGTACAGGAGGTCCATCGTAGTTTTTCAGTTCATTGCGCAGGAATGTTGCGTTCACACCCAGATCCCAGGTAAAATCTTTGGTAGCTATTACATCGCCACGCAGAACGATTTCAACCCCCTTGTTAATCACATTTGCAGGCAGGTTAATCCAGTAATTGGATGCAGGCGCCGGCTGAATAGCAGGGAAATTGAAGAGCAGGTTCGTTGTATTCTTATTGAAGTAATCCACGCTACCATACAATCTGCCGTTGAAGAATGCATAGTCAATACCCGCATTCAGCTGTTTGGAGCTTTCCCATTTCAGATTTGGATTTGCCACATTGCTCAGACTTGCGCCGCCGTTGGAATTGAGTGTATATTGTTCCTGCGCAGCACCGGCAGGGAATTCCTGGTTACCGGTAATACCCCAACCCACACGCAAAGCCAGTTGAGAAACAGTCTTATTATCTTTCAGGAAAGGTTCATTGGCGATGTTCCATTTTGCAGCGAAGGATGGGAAATAACCATATTTATTATTTTCTCCAAACTTGCTGGAACCATCTGCTCTCAGGGTAGCTGTCAACAGATATTTATCGAAGAAGTTCAGGTTAGCCCTGCCAAAAAAGGATTGCAGTTCTGACTTTGGATTCCTGAATGAAGAAATGAATGTGTTGGTCTGAATTGGGTTTTGTAAAATATCTACGTACTTCAGGGCATCAGTTGAGAAGCCCAGGCCCCCCATGCTACGTCCTTTATAATTAAACTGCTGGCTTTCATAACCAACTACAGCACTGAGGAACATAGCCTTGGTCACCTGCTTATTATAGTTCAGGGTGTGGGTGAATAACTGGGACGTAAGGGTATTCACTCCATAATAAGCCTGCCCGTTATCCATCACATTTGGGATATTAATAAAAGCGGCGATTTGTGTTTCTCTTTCACCTACCTGGTGATTGATGCTATAAACAAAACGATACTCCAGGTCATTCGTGATTTTAATATAAGGAGAGATGTTCGCCAGGATACTATTGACATTTACATTATCATCATATGCTGCGGACATTGCCTCCGGGTTAATAGCAGAACCCTTCCCTAATATATTGAAAGAACCATCTGCATTACGTAGCGCAAGCGTAGGATTCCATTGCAGCGCCTGACCAATGAGACTACCTGTAAAACCGGCGTCGTTGGTAATAGGAGCAATCTGTTCGGTGGTATGTGCTGCCTGAATAGAGTAGTCAACCCCTATCCTTTGGTTGTCCAGAAGTTTGAACTGACCATTCAGGTTAGCAGTATACTTTTTCAAACCGGTTTTCTTTACAATCCCCTGTTGATCCAGCATACCAAAAGAAGCACGATATACACCATTGTCATTTCCCCCGCTGAGGCCCACATTTACATTGTGGGTGATCCCTGTACGAAGAATACTATTCATGGCATCTACATTACTACCCTCATCACCAGCAGTAAGATTGTATTGTTTCAGGGCAGCTCTGTAACCTGGACCATCCAGCACATCCAGTTTTTTCAGAATACGGCTGGCGCCGGCAGAATAATTGACATCCAGTTTCGGAGGTCCGGATTGCCCTTTCTTTGTAGTAATGATCACCACGCCATTTGCACCTCTGGCACCATAAATAGCAGTAGCGGATGCATCTTTCAATACATCCATAGACAGAATATCGAAGGAGTTGATGAAATTGAGGGGGTTGGCATCAGGCGTCTGACCCAGACCATTTGCATTCACTGATGGCTTGGCTGTACGGCCATCCAATGGCATTCCATCTACTACATAAAGCGGTTGGTTACCGGTTCTTACCGAAGAGTTACCCCGAATTCTTACAGTCGTAGCTCCACCTGGAGCACCACTGTTATTCATGACCATGAGACCTGCTACCTTACCCTGGATCAGTTGATCAGGGGCAGTAACGATCCCTTTGTTAAAATCGGCCGACTTGATCGAGACGACGGAACCCGTCAGGTCTTTTTTACGGGTAGTACCGTAACCAACTACCACCACATCTGTAAGCGTAGTGCTGGCAGGTACCAAAGAAATAGCAAATTCAGATTTTCCGGCAATGCTCACTTCCTGGTTTACATAACCAATGAAGGAGATGACAAGTGTAGTTCCATTAGGGGGAACACTTAATTTAAAAGTACCATCTGCAGTGGCTGCAGTACCAGTGCTCGTACCTTTTACCTGGACGGTAGCACCTGGAACCGGGTTGCCATTTTCGTCTGTAATTTTACCGGTGACGGGCCGGTTCTGGGCGCTGGCTATGCCTGCTATTAGCAGCAATAACGAGCATATTAGCCTCACCTTACAAAACAGGAGATTGGTCATAGATCAGTTTTTATTGGTTTGTGGAATATTGATGCCATATAGAATTGAAAAGAATGGCGGGTACGATCAGGCAAGCTGACGTACAGGGGGCCATTGAAAAAGAGAAAGACTAGTTACAGTCCTTTAGTGGACTGTCATCACAACTTGGTTCTTTCATAACTGGAATTTTAAATAATGCTGCGCGTCCGGTCACTACAGGTTACATTAACTACAACACAGGCTGTCAATAAATTTGGTTGATGATCCAATAATAAAACGGAATAAACTGGCCGGCAATTTATATGGCCATTATATAGAAAATAAAGCTTAAAATAGGTTTCCTTTCATAACAAATAAGTTAATAGTCAAATACTTACGAACGAATTAATAAATTCTATATATAATGGTTATTACAGTGCTTTTATGTCCATTAACCGCTCTTCAAACTCCTCTTTTGGAATAATTGCCTTGTTCTTGATCTTGGTTTTATACGTATAAATCGTGTTAACAGAATACTCGAGGATCTGGGCAATTTTTACATTATCATTAATACCTATCCTTATTAGTGCAAAAATACGAAGATCTGTATTGAGCAATTCATCTTCTTTTAGTTTGATCTGATCTTCCTCTTTGAAAAAAGAATTGAAAACAGTGACAAAATTTGGGAAGATGCGCAGGAAGATCCGGTCAAAATTTCTGAACAACTGTTCCCTTTCATCTTTCAGGTCAATATTATTCACCAGGTATTTGACTTCGCTATATTTATTATCTGATAATTTCTGGTCCGCCAGTTTCTTGAATTTTTTGATTTTATCCAGGTAGGCAGAATTGATCTGGAAGCAATAACCGATATATTCTTCTTTGATTTTATTCGCCTCCATCAGTTTATCGTTAATTTCCTGTTGAACGGCGTGCGCTGCCGTGATAGTCTGTTGCGCAGATTGCAGTTTTCTATATTGCTTAAGAATGATGATTGCCAGCCATACCAAAGCCAGCAGGAGGAGGGTAACGATGGTAGCATATACGAACAGCATCTTTTTCTGTCCTTCTACCGTATTGATCTTTTCGCCTTCGATAATGGGAACAATGGCACTTAACTGCACTTTTCTAAGTCGCGCGCCATAAAATGAGGCATCGGCAACCGCATATTCTATGTACCGCGAGGCATTTTTTACATCCTGCTCCTTAAAAAGAAGACTTGCCAGGATGAACATCGCAGTCGTCTCTTTTGTGCTGGACTGAATATCCGCCATAGCGGCAATCGCCATCATGATGATCGCACTATCCTTTTTCCCGGTACGAATAAAGATGTTACCAAGAGAAGAAGTAGCGATCGCCGTTTGGTGAACTGTGAGATCTTTGTGTGCAACCGCTAAACGATAATAATAGGCAGCACTATCCAGATTCCCCGCTTTCTGATACATCAATCCATAATTATAGTCATAATTAAAGCTATGGGGTTTAAAAAGTACCAGTGCTGAATCTATACAAGCACCTCCCAGCTGTGTATATCCCGGCGCAAAATATTGGTCGCTGCTATAATCAGAAAGGTCATAGTAATACCGGCTCTTCAATGCATAATATTCTGCCCTGGCACTATCCGGTAATTTATGTACATCGATCACAGCCAGGTAATCACCTGTTTCCCTGAACATCCCTGACGACAACAATACAAATCCCAGTTTGACACCTGCATAATTGATCCGGGCAGAATCTTTCATTTTCTCAGCCAGCAATTTTAGCTCCTGGGCGTAAGCAAATGCAGAATCAAATTTGAAAACCTTGAATTGCTCATACAGTTGCTGACAGATATCGAATTGTTCCCGAAGGGAGAGGGAATGTGTGCTAACCAGCTCAGCCCTCAGGGCATTGATCTCCCTGAGCTTATTTTCATCATACATGGGCGCCTGTTCAATAGTATGGTTTAAGCGTTCCAGCAGGGTGTCATTCGGGGGATGGGCATGGAGCAGCCCATAATGTATGAGCAAAAACAGCGAGATGATCTTACACTTCATTCGTTCAATTTTGTGGAATTGGTTGGAGTATGGTACTCCTGAGCACTAAACTATCTATGAAGCTGCGCCGGCTTCCTTATCTTCCTCATCGTAACCGGTTATTCCGTTTTTAAACTTCCAATATATGCGCTTTCTGAGACCTTCGGGCGCTAACACCCTCATTCCATCTCCATACCCCAGTATTTCTCTTTCAAGTTCCAGGTTCAGCTGTACCTTAATTTTGATCACAATTCCATCCGCCCGCGTTTCAACAATTTCCTGGGAATGGTGCATGGGTTTAGTAGCAATATAAGGCGCATGTTCCTGGCTAACAAATAGTTTTACATTCTTTGCGCTTTTTTCATTGGAAACAGTCACGCCAACTACATCATGGTAAAACTCAGCAGGGGAGATGCGGCCATTTTCCACATACAGGGCTTCCGGACAAAAGCAGATAGATTCAATTCTGTCCAGGGCCAGGTTTTGAATCTGTGCGTTCTTATTCTTCACACCTACCGCAAACCACCTGTTCTTGAATTCTTTCAGCCACCACACATGGAATTCAAACGTACTTTCTGATCTGGCTTTGAATGACTGGTAAGTAATAGTAACTGCTTTCTGCTGAATGATGGATTGATAAACGATCTCCAGATGTTCCAACCCCTTGAGTCGTTCGTTCTTTTCAAAATCAATCACGGATTCAGTATGATTGGCAGCGGAGTATACGTGGTCTTCCAGTTTTTGTACCACCTCATTCAGATTGGTGAAATGAGAAAAGCCTTTAAACTGTTTCAGGATCTCAACTGCCTCATTCATTCTACCCAGATCCTGTTCACTCAGTGGAATATTGGTGATGCTATAGTCAGCATCTTCATATGTATAATACTTCTTTTCGACTACAATAATAGGTGCGTTATATCCCAGTTTGTCACTCCGCATTGTTTGAATATCCGCCTGAACAGAGCGACGACTAATCCCTTTGTCAATACCTTCATAATCGTACAACGCATCGGATACAGCGTCTATCAGGTCATCCAGGGTCCACCTCCTGCGTCGGTTTCGTAAGCAGGCATCAATGGTTTTATATCGGATCAAAGCATTCTTATTCGCGGGCATCTCCGGGATATTTTTTCAAAAAGTAGGAAAAAAAATTAATTGCGCAAAAAATCTGCGCAGTTGCTAAAGACTTTTGTATCGTCGGATTAACAATAACGACAACACGCACTTTTACAGCGTTTCGTTCATTTGGAGGTCTTGTTTCCAATTTGGTTTTTCAACTTCAGGAGTGGCTTATCTAAGCCGCTCAATTTTGCTTCTCGAAAAAACTAATAATCAATCACTTACATCTCTAAAAAACAAAACCCCTGTTTTCAGGGATTCTCAGGGATCACAAACCGCACTACTTTTACATCATGATCAGGTACGGCAGTATAGCACTAGTAATCTTGGCCCTGGCCATCGGAGGCTATGTTTTACTTGCCTACAAATTCGACACTATAATAGTATATGACAGAGAAGCAGCATACACCACTGTGGGTCGACATCTGTCAGTACAGCCTGAATTTATGATCAATGCCAACCAGGAAGTGCGGGTGAATATCAACTTCGAAGATGTACACGAATCCGCCTTGCTGAGAAACCTGGAAGTAAGTCTTACACCAGCGGGAGATACCAGTAAAACCATTCCGCTACTTTCTGTTACCGTCAGCGATTGCAATCCTGGTAAAGGAGCGACTACATTCACTGACCTTTCAGAAAACTGTAAACTGCTACAGCCCGGGTACTCTACTCCAACCAAATCTTTCACATTCGCCTTTGACGCGAATACCGTGCGCCGAAATGCTTATCTCGTAAGGATACGGGGTGACATTAATACTGATGGCAGTAATGCTGTAACTCCGTTCGCAAAGGAGATCAGTATCGAGAAGGAAACAGTGCTGCGGGAAAGAAGCTGGTTGTATTAAACATGAACGATTCCTATGCCTATAAAAAACCCGATTTTGAGATTATTCCAGTCTATCCTATGACAACTACGCAGGTTATTCTCTACTTTTCCTTCAATATCTGATCGGCGACCTGACCTGCCAGGGCGCCGATCAGCCTGATAGGACGCAGGCTTTCTTACAGCTCCAGGAAAACGTTAACCCCATATCATTTGTAGAATGCTGTTCTGATCCTAATCAACAATTCATTAGTTTTTGCTTCATCCGGCATCTCTGGCAGATCAGACTGCGCATATAGTTGTTCTATGCGATCCAACTTCTCATCCACCATCGCTAAGAGATCATTGTATTCAAAACCGCCTCCCTTTATCTTCAGTAAAAACTCCCTGTCCGGTCTTTCTACAATCACCTTTTTATGCACAGCAATTTCTTCCGCCATATTTAACAGGCGAAATGTATGCATCATATTCTTTGAATCATAGTTCTTTCCATGAGAAAGGGTATTCTGAAAACGTGCATCATTTCTGTTTTCCACCCATTCCAAATATTCCCTGTATTCACGGCAATAAACAGAATAACCATCTTTATTGAACTGCATCACAGCGATAGGGGAGGCGGCTTTCGGAATACTACTTACCCGCACATCATTTGCATCATCACCAGATACAATTCCTTTTAAAGAACCACCCGGCTGATGATAAACAAGGTATACATCCCTAAAATGCGGCACGCTGGTCAAACCACAATCCTCCTGTAAATACTGATACTTTTCTAACCATGTAGCCAAAGGAATACTCCCATTATCGTCAATAACATAACAGAATTCAAGTACACCTTTCCTTACCTTCTCCGCCGGGCGGTTGATCATTTTATTCAGCCCCTTTGCCTTTTTGATCTGCGAAGCAGCATAACCGGCAAATGTATCCTTACATAATTTAGAAAGAAAATTTGCTGGTTTGATCAGCTCCATGAGCGGATGCCGGAATAACACACAACTTTCCGGCGTACCCAGTAGCTCCAGGATATTTGGATTATTTTTTTGTAATAGTTCCAGGAATCTGCCTATTTCAAAATAGACTTCATCATTTGTTGCATTGGAAACCTGTGGAGTATAGGTAAAACCGTACAACTCGTGTTGAGGTAAAACAAAGATTCCTTTCAGATCAGTATCAGAAGTAGCTGAATGCAGTTGCTGCGAGCGACTGCCACTGATAGCCTTCAACACCAGGTGTTGTGGCTCATTCGTTAATTGCTCAAAAGTCATAGTTACGGATATATTTTCTGAACAGCACATCCAGTTCAATTGTATCATTTTTCAATGGCAGCAGGTCAGCCGCCTTTTCATTACAATACTGAATTGTATCAGCTATCCATTGTTGAAGGGGCATGACAGGAGAGATCAATGTCTTCTCATCTGCTGCCTGTTTTTGCAACAGCAATGCATCGATGGTTTCCTGCCATTGCGCATCGCTGACCAGGGTTCTTAATATATGAAATTCCATAGGAGGTACCTGTCCTTTTTCTACAATCCACTTTGCAGCGAGCAAAGGCCGCAGCGCATAGAAATACTTTTTGATCCTGACCTGTTCACCCTGTAAGTCGTTCTCAAAAGTATTTTTAGCCATGGAAATATAGTGGTGGCACCCCGCCCTGTGAGAGAAATATTGCGCTGATAATTTGAGTAATTCTGCTTTCAGATCCTCGTTAGGAATATAATGTATAGGTGATTGCAGCCATTCATATAATGGCGCGTTTGATTTTAAAAACAGTTGCAATGCTTTGCGTAAATCCCAACCACCGATGTCGAGAATTTCATTTACCGGCAATTCAATAACATCTTTTCTTTCAGATATACTCAGGTAATCATTTAATGGACGAATGTAAATGAAACGAACATCAAAGTCGCTGTCAGGCGAGGCAAAGCCCCATGCTCTACTACCTGACTCACAGGCATATATGATTTTTACACCCTGACTTTTTTCAATCATTGACAATTTATCTGCGATGATAGTTCTCATTTTTTTCTTTGCATTTTCAGGTTAACAACAATTTAATTTTCTGTTAATTAGCTACAGGAAAGCAATTCAAGCTAAAAAAAAGTTTTGAAATATTTGTGTAGAATGAAAAATTTATTTCATCTTTGCATCGACAAAATTATTTAAACAATTCACATATGCAGCACCTCGTATTAAAAAATATAGACACTGTCGGTTATGAAATCGACGCCGTTCGCGGGGTGTGTTATGTCACGAACTAGTACAATAAACTAATTCAATATAACAAGAGCCCTGCAAGGAATTGCGGGGCTTTTTTCATTTATAAACCGACAAAAACTAATGCGCATGCAAATGCAGTTGATATCCATACAATTCACTATGCTGGCGGGTCTACACAGATCAGGCGCAGGGAAAGCGTGTGCATATATATCAACAGACTGGAAACGTGGCAGTATTGGATTTGATGCGCTAGCTGGTGATGATCGTAAAGACAATAGTGATAGCGAGCGCGAGCCGGAAATATATCAACGACCTAGTTATATCTGGACATAATTAACAATTATGTGTTCAGTAAAAAGAACCCGGTCGTTATCAAACGACCGGGTTTTTTTATGCCCTTAACTGGCCTGTGGCGCAATGGTTAGCGCGGTTGCCTTATACGCAAACGGTTACCGGTTCAAGTCCGGTCAGGCCAACAAACAAGAACTTTAAAAAAAAGAAAACGCAAACAACAAATATGACTTAGCCATGGAAACTATAAGAAGCTGGAGAAGGCTCAATGGAATGGAAATCACAAGCCCTATCGAAGAAGAAATTGAATCCGTACTGTCTGCCGAAAGTGGCGATGGCAATGCACTGAAAGTGTGCATCGGTACGGATAGTCAGAAGAAAGGAAAGATCGTGGAATTCGCCACCGTGATCGTTTTCCTGCGGAAAGGGAAAGGAGGATTCATGTATATATTAACTGATACTTCCACCCGCAGGATGAGTATAAAGGAAAGGATGCTCGCAGAAGTAGGCAAGAGTATAGAAGTTGCTTATTCACTGTGTCACCTCTTTACTAAATACGGTGTAGATATGGAGATACACGCTGACATCAATACAAATCCAGCTTTTAAAAGTAACGATGCGCTGAAGGAAGCAATGGGGTATATCACAGGAATGGGATTCTCTTTCCGGGCTAAACCACATGCTTTTGCAAGTACAAGTTGTGCGAATAAAATTGTTCATTAATCAATCTCAATACAATGATCTACCTAACTAACTTTATTTATGTAGACCTTAGTTCCGAAAGGAATGAAACAATTGATAAACTTACTGCCAGGACCGGATCTGACCCCAGATCAACTGATGGATCCAAGCTGGCGCCAACAAGCATGCACTGGGGTGCAAGTCTTGTTGATAACGGTGGAGTACCAATGCCCGAAGGGTATAGGACTCTACCTATCCCCAAGTGGTCTGGCTAGCAGTTTATCAGGCA
>Ga0209436_100622_pt1 | contig 15155 bp, 11 predicted proteins | sample AraplaF_Cvi_mTSA_FD_184263 | JGI IMG/M metagenome (GOLD analysis project Ga0209436, IMG submission 184263) | Arabidopsis root microbial communities from the University of North Carolina, USA - plate scrape MF_Cvi_mTSA (SPAdes) (version 2) | ecosystem: Host-associated > Plants > Roots > Endosphere...
CCTATGCCGACGAAGCCACAGTTAACACTACCCTCATTTCAGGTAGCGTAAGAGTAAAAGAAGGAAACACACTACAAACCCTGCAACCCGGTCAGCAGGCTGTCATGGACAATGATAACCATGCCATCACTGTAAGACCTGCAGATATCAAAAAAGTAACCGCGTGGAAAAACGGTGTGTTCGTGTTTAATAATACAGCTTTGCCAGCCATCCTCAGGGAGGTCGCCCGCTGGTACGATGTAGAGATCGTATACAACGTAAGCCCCAGTTCTGAACTGTATGGAGGGGGAATCAGCAGAAACCTGCAACTATCATCAGTGTTACGTTTGCTCGAAGCAAGCGGATATAATCACCTGAAATTAGAAGGAAGAAAGGTCATCGTATTACCGTAAACATTTAAACCAACATTTATAGCTTATTGTTACCGAAAGGTAATCTGAACCAAAATTTAGAATAGAACCAAAATTTAAAAGCAGCAGAAGAATACCAAAATAGCAGCCGCTAAAAAGGATACCTATGTAAAAACCGGAGACGCTCGCAACATCCCCGGTTTAGTCATCTGGCATTCCTGAATAATCACTGTAAGACCATTTAAGTACTACCAAACACTACAAAAGTATGCATTTCGATTGTAATGTAATGGCCCGCTGTGTGCGCGGGCTATCAACCAAAATTTGCCTGGTTATGAAATTGACCGCCCTGCTTCTTCTGGTTACCTGTTTGCACGTCGCTGCTGCAGGATATTCCCAGAAGGTTACCTTAACGGTTAAAGAAGCGCCGCTCCAAAAAGTGTTTGCTGAGATCATCACTCAGACAGGAGTATCTATCGTTTACTCTGAAAAGGTATTGTCCAATACAATCCCTGTATCTTTTCAGGTAAAAGATGCCAATGTCCAGGATGTGCTTGACCTATGCCTTAAAAATCAACAGGTAGCCTATTCCCTGGAAGGCAATAGCTTCGTGATCCACAAAGCTAAGGCCCCTGCAGTTACGATGGCCGATACCACTATAACGGTAACGGGTAGAGTAACTACCCCGGGAGGTGCAGGCTTACCCGGCGCCACCGTAATCGTTAAAAGCTCCCGCAGAGGTACACAATCTGATGCCGAAGGCCGCTTCACCATCCGTGATCTGAATAAGTCCGATGTACTCGTGATCAGTAATATTGGCTTCACCACAAAAGAATATCCCGTTGCCGGGGTACATGGCAGCATCACCATCCTCATGGAAGAAGATACTAAGAAGTTCAACGAAGTAGTGGTAGTGGGGTATAGTGATAAAAAGAAAGGTGAACTGACAAGTGCTGTAGCCGTAGTAAGCTCTGAAAAACTGAAAGACGTGACGACCAATGACCTCGGTAGCATGCTGCAGGGTAAGGTGCCAGGCCTGCAGGTGGTGAATAGCTCAGGTGCACCAGGCGCTGCTTCCGAGATCAGACTCCGGGGTGTATCTTCTGTGAATGCATCGCAGACACCGCTGGTAGTAGTAGATGGTATCATCGGTGGTAATTATGATCCGAATGATGTGGAAAACGTAACCGTACTGAAGGATGCAGGTGCTACAGCCATGTACGGCTCACAGGCAAATGCCGGTGTGATCATCGTAACCACAAAGAAAGCAAAATTGGGTAGAACACAATTCGAAGCAAAAGTAACAACCGGTTTCCGTAAGCCTGACTTTGGAAAGATGAAGATGATGACCGGTAGCGAATTGTACGAACACCAGAAAGAATATTACCGCGATTATATTCCGGGTACTACGAACAACTCCTATAAAATTGACATCCTCAAATTCTACAGCGAGCGCCCGAAAAGCCTGCTGGATCAGAACTACAGCTGGTTAAACACCATGTTCAGCACAGCGCCAATGCAGAACGTGTATATCGCTGCCAGCGGTAGCTCAGAGAAAAGTGACTATTATACAGCCCTCACATACTATAATGAAAAAGGTACGTTCAGGAACTCAGGTTATCAGCGTGTGAACCTGCGTGCCAACTCTACCTATCGTTTCACAAAGGATGTGTCTGTAACCAACAATATCAACATCAGCGGAAACAGTGGTAAGTCTTACAACTACGAAGATGTGTACTATGCATATCTGGGTATGCCATGGGATAATCCATATAACGCAGATGGCTCACCGAAATATGTAGATGGTAGTTCCACTTTCAAATGGTGGTCTAGAGACAGAACAAACCCGGTACACACCGTGGCGAACTCCTCACATCCATATAAGAACTTTGATGTGAATTATGACCTGGGCCTGAATGTTAATATCACCCCATGGTTATCCTTCAGCAGCAGCAATCGTGGTGCAGTGAACTATAGCAAATCAAAAGATTACTATTCACCGGAAACAGTGGCTTATCACAACGATGGCTATCTCTACGAATACAGCACCCTCTCATATGGCTTTATCTCCAACGACCTCCTGAAATTTAAGTTCAGATTTGGGGATCACTCCCTCACCGGTTTGGCGGGGGTAGCTATTGAGAACAGCAAAACAGATGTATTGGGTGCATCAGGCAGAGGCTTACCATTAGGCTTGCAGGTACTGAATGTTGTATCTAATACGCAGCAGGTATATGGTTCTGCAGATCAGTCCATCATCCAGTCACTCATCTCCCAGGTGAGCTATGGTTACAAAGAGAAATACTTCCTGACAGGATCTTTCCGTGTAGATGGCTCTACTGCTTTCCCTACCAATAAACGTTATGGTAACTTCCCTGCAGTATCAGCAGCCTGGGTGATCAGCAACGAAAATTTTATGAAGGATAGCAGGTTTGTGAATAGCCTGAAACTGAGAGGTAGCTTTGGTATCACAGGTACACAGGATATTGGCGCAGGCCGCTACCTGGGTCTCTATTCCCTGAACAGCCAGTACAATGGTGCTACAGCAGCTACACCTTCCCAGTTGCCAAGTCCGAACCTGACCTGGGAAAGCAAACAACAAATCAACGTCGGGGTGGACCTGAGTGTGCTCAACAACCGTTTGAACATCACCGCAGATGCATATAATAATATTACCAAGAACCTCCTCCTGCAGGTATCACAACCGCTCTCCGTTGGTTTTGAACAACGTTGGGAAAACGTAGGCCAGGTAGTGAACAATGGTATAGAACTGGGCATCAATTCAGTGAACATCCGTTCCAAAGATTTTGAGTGGAGCACAGATCTCAGCTTTAACGTGAACACTAATAAACTGCGACAGTTACCAAGCAGCATTACCCGTACACAGTCAACCTGGAGCATCTCACAGATCTATCGTAATGATGGTAACCTGTATGAATTCTACATGCCGAAATGGCTGGGTGTAAACAAAGAAACAGGTGCACCACAATGGGAAATAGTGAACTACGATGCAAGTGGTAAAGTCACTTCCCGCGAAGCAACTTCAGACTACGCCAGCGCTACCTACCAGGAAGTAGGTTCTGCATTGCCTAAACTGCAGGGTGGTTTCTCTTCTACCTGGAAATATAAAGGTATCAGCCTGAGCGTGAATACCTACTTCATCACTGGCAACAAAGTATTCAGTAACTCACTGCGCTTTGTGGAAAACGATGGTAACGAACCTTACTACAACCAGATCGTATTGCCAAAAGATCATAAGATCTGGACCAAACCAGGTGATGATGCAACAGAGCCAAGTCCGCAAAATGCTGCTAACTCTACAGAAACATCCACCCGTTATCTGAAAGATGGTAGCTTCCTGTCCATCCGCAATATAGCACTGGCTTATCAGCTGCCTAAATCATTGGTGAAAAAATGGTTGTTGAACGATGTGACCGTTTCCCTGACAGCAGATAACGTATATACGTTCACTAAATTCCTGGGTCAGGATCCAAATACATCCATCACATCCACCGCTTATGTGATGCCGGGTGTTTCGGATTTTAAATATCCTAACAACCGCCAGTTTCTGTTTAACATCAACATCAGGTTTTAGTTAAAAACTATCAGGCCATGAGAACAAGATTTTTCTTTATCATACTAATACTACCTGCCTTTCTGGCTAGCTGTCTGAAAGAGGTGAGCCCCAGCGATGCGCTGACGACGGAGAATCTGACCAGCACAGTGACTGGGATGAAAAATGCGCTAAACGGAGCCTATGCTTTGTTCAAAGACCACATGGACTTTGCCGGAGGCAGGGACGATAACAATATGTACCTGCGCCAGTATTTTCAGATGAATGACTTTGCCAGTGATGATATCGTATGTGGGCAAACAACAACAGATGCCTTCTATTATAGTTTCTCATTGGCACATACTCCTACACAGACGAACAGCCGTTTCTTCTGGTACGTGTCTTACAAGATCATCAGCGATGCAAATACCGTATTGGCAGCAGCTGCTAAGATCGAGAACCCTAGTGATGAGGTAAAGCAAATGATCGGGGAATGTTATTTTCTCCGTGCATGGGCAACCCTGGGTCTAGCACGTTTTTATGCAAAGCCATATACACAGGACCCTACAGCACCAGGTGTCATACTTCGTACCTCTACTTCAGATCCTTCTGCGAAAGCAAGATCTACAGTGGCAGAAACATATGCACAGATTATATCTGATGCCGAAATGGGGGCTAGTCTCATGAATACTTCACGGGGAGTACAATATGCTTCCAAAGAAGCAGCGTACGCCTTGCTGTCAAGAGCCTTCCTGTATGAAGATAATACAGACAGTACGACTTATTATTCCAACCTGGTGATCAATTCAGGTCGCTTTACCCTGGAGACTGCAAGTGGCTACCCGTCTATGTTTGCGAACGCCACCTCCAGCACAGAAACTATATTTTGTATTGCATTCACCACAGTCGATGACTATAAAAAAGCATCCATCGCATCAATGATCTATACCGATGGTACATCAGGCTGGGGCGAAGAATTCGCCACCACATCACTGAGAGATACCATGTCAGAATTTGCTGATAAAGATGTACGCTGGAACTACATCGTTCCATTTAAGGATGCAGATGGAAATGTATCTAAGAAGAATGGCATCGAAATGTACATGATCGGTAAATTCTCCGGTCAGGGTAATAGCCCTACCTTAAGTTCACCTATCCTTTTCCGTTTGGCAGAAATGTACCTGAACAGGGCAGAAGCAGCCGCAAAAGCAGGCAATGTAACCGCAGCATTGGCAGATGTAAACATGATCCGTAAGAACCGTGGTCTCGAAGATGAGCAATATACGGCTGTGCCGGCAGGCAAAACCATCCTGGATGTCGTGCTGAAAGAAAGACGTATAGAACTGGCATTCGAAGGCCATCGTGCATTTGATGTATACCGCAATAAACTGGCGCTGAACCGCACCTATTGGGGGTATCACCTGCCGGGCCTGAAAGAATCTGATATCAACCTTTCCGTATTGCCAACCAATTATGATAACATGATCATTAACTGGGACAATACAAAGACCATCTATTATATTCCGATAGATGAAATACAGACGAACTCTTTGTGCACACAGAATCCTTAACACTTAAAGCCGTAGATCATGCGTTTTAATAAAAATATCATGGTTGCTCTGATACTGCTGGTAGTAGCAGGCGCCTGTAAGAAAGATAAAGACTCAGCAACTGCTGATGTGTTTTACGAAGTAGCGATAGATGGATACAATGTAACATTTACCAATACAACCACCGGTGCCACATCCTACAAATGGGATTTCGGGGATGGTGATTCATCCACAGAAGCAAGCCCGGTACACACCTACCCCGGCAAAGGAAAGTATGTACCTACCCTGTATGCCTACAATAGTGCAGGGAAGGTGGCAGAAGGTTCTACCGTAATTAATATCGCAAAAACATCGCCTGTAAAACTGGATGATAATAGCCTGGCAGACTGGGATACCATCTCTACATTTGTAGTGACACCTGCTGCATCAGAAACCTATTTTAAAAAGGCGAAGTTTGATTACGATGCCAACTATATCTATTGCTATTTCGAAGTGAAATCAACGAAAGCAGCCAATGATATCTTTGATATCTACCTGGATTCAGATAACAATCCGGCAGTAGGCTATGCCACAGGCACTTTCCTGGATGCGGGTATGGACGTGCTGATAGAAGGCACCCTGCTGGATCCGGCCACCGTTCCGCCTGCGATGTACAACTATGCAGGTACAAATAATTCTTGGAACTGGAATGATTCAGGTGCATCCGAATTCTACCTGATCGGTACCACACAGCAGGATGGTACTACGCTGAAATATGAAATGCGTTTTTCAAGGAATAAGATCAAAAACCTGCCTGCATCTACAGGATTCAGAATAGGTATACAGGCCTCTAAGAACGATTGGTCTGTTACCTATGGCTCACTGCCAGGATCCGGGGTAGCAGCTTACCAGGTTGTATTTGAATAAATTTTTGCCGTAGCTGGTAAAGGGGGGCAGGGAGGCATTAATTTGCATGACCTGCCCTTTTTGTTTAACACTAAAGAAAAATCCATGAGGGCGATACGTTTAATATTCCCCGTTATGTTGTCGGTAGTAGCCTGTGATAAGACCAGCGGCGGAGATAGTAATGTGGGCAAGGATAGTACCACTATTACCTATACTGCAAGCACAGAAGATTTTACAAACCCCGAAAGAGGCTTTTACCGGTATTCAGAAACTACTGTTGATCATTTCAACGCACTGGATGCTGCTACCTTAGCAACAAATAAAAGTGGTGCAACGCCATCGGGTGGTACATTCAGCGTGATGAGCACATTGGTGTTCCGCTATTTTATTATGAGCGGGTATACAAACAAAGCATTGCCGGCTGCATTCCTCACAAACCTAAGTAAGGATTTTGCAACAGCACGTGCAGCAGGCGTAAAACTGATCCCACGATTTACATACACGATTAGTGTAACGGCAGGTAGCTGCCCCGAGAGCTGGATCTGCACACCTTATGGGGATGCACCGAAGAGTATCGTGTTAAGTCATATCGCACAGCTAAAACCCGTTTTGCAGGCAAATGCAGATGTGATAGCGACGGTACAATTGGGCTTTTTCGGCGTATGGGGAGAGAACTTTTATACCGATTATTTTGGTGACGCATCATCCAACGGACAAAAGCAATTACTGGATCAGAACTGGAAGGATAGATCAGAAGTGCTGAAAGCCATGCTGGATGCATTGCCGGTAGATAGAATGGTACAGATCCGTTTGCCACAACTGAAACAGAAATTTGTATATGGTGTAAGTGCGTTACCTACTGCGAATGCAATGACGGCAGAAGAAGCAGCAACAGGAACAGACAAGGCAAGGATCGGATATCACAATGATTGCTTCCTGTCCGGTGCCAATGATTACGGCACCTTTGCCGATTATGGCAGTTCATCGTCTACACCGGTAGAAGCAACGACAGCTATGCGTAATTTTACATCCATGGATAGTAAGTATGTGGTAGTAGGAGGGGAGACCTGTAGTGATGAATATAGTCCGCAGAATGATTGTGAGCCGGCAGGCCATGCAGAGCAGGAGTTCAGTGATATGCACTACAGTTTCCTGAATGCGGATTATAATGCCGAAGTAAATAATGACTGGCAAACGGGTGGCTGCCTGGATAATATCAAGCGTAAATTAGGATACCGGTTAGTATTAAAAGATGCGAGCTTTGTATCTGCTCCAGATTCATTAACAGCTACTATCCATATGCAGAATGTAGGCTATGCGGCCCCCTACAATCCACGCCCTGTGCAGTTATTGTTGCGCAATACAGCATCGAAGAAAATAGATACGCTGACCTTTACAACAGAAGTACGTAAGTGGGTGACTGGAGATGTGACTTTGAGACAGTCGTTCAAACTACCTTCAGGTATGGCAGCCGGTACCTATGAGTTATTGTTGAATTTACCGGATGGATATCCATCGCTGCGCAATATGCCGGCATACAGTATCCGCCTGGCGAATAACAATGTTTGGGAATCCACCACAGGTTACAATAACCTGAATCACAAGATCACAATCCAATAATATGATAAAATCTTCCGGACGTTTATTATCACTGGATGTAATGCGGGGAATCATCATGATCCTGTTGGCAGGAGAGAGCTGCCGGGTGTATGATAGCCTGCATGAAGTGTGGCCGAATGCCTTCATAGAGCAGTTCTTCCATCATCCCTGGCATGGTTTGCATTTCTGGGATCTGGTACAACCTGCATTTATGTTCATGGCGGGTACAGCCATGTATATTTCCTATGAAAGCAAGTTGAGAAAAGGAGTGAGCTGGTCGCAGAACTTCAAACATATATTAATAAGGAGTTTAAAACTCTTTGTCTGTGGCGTTGGCTTACATTGCATTTATGCAGGGAAACCGGTGTGGGAATTATGGAATGTATTGACACAGTTAGCATTTACAAGTATCATCGCTTACCTGTTTATTCGCAATTCATTTACGGTACAGATTATCGTGGGCTGCTTATTGATCATCCTCAATGATGTATTGTACAGAACGATATTAATGCCTGGTTTTGACCAGCCGTTTGTAGAGTACCACAATTTCGGTGCATACATGGATACGGTATTAATGGGCAAGATCAATACAGATGGTTGGGTAGCGATCAATATTATACCAACGGCAGCGCATACCCTGTGGGGGATGGCAGCCGGTAAATTACTGACCACATCCCGTACAGGCAATCAAAAGACAATGACCTTGTTAGTCGCTGGTTTAGTTGCCCTGGTATTAGGTTTTGCAGCAGACTGGTTTGAGTTATCACCGATCATTAAGCGCATTGCCACAGCTGGTTTTACCCTGGCATCCGCAGGCTGGGTTTTATTGATCTTATCTTTCCTCTATTGGTGGATAGATATCAGGGAGCATAGTAAATACACCTGGGTAGCGGTGGTGGTAGGCATGAATGCGATCTTCATTTACCTGTTCTTTGAAACGGTAGGTGCGCAGTGGGTGAATGGGGTAGTAGGGATCTTTGTGCCGGTCAAAGTACTGGCGGCCTTTGTAACCTGGGGTTTGGAATGGGGATTGTGTTACTGGTTGTATAAACGAAGTATCTTCTTCAAACTATAAAAAAAAAGCCGGCTCATATTTTGGGGCCGGCTTTTTACTATAAATATCTTTCTTTCAAAATTTGCATGTGATGTAGTTCATGGCCTGCCATGATATACAAAATGGTCCTCACAGAGATGGGGTTACCGGCGGAGGTGCCTTTGATAGCTCCCTGTTCTTCTGTCAGGTTCCGTACCAGGTAATAATTCGCTGTACGTACCAATTTCATTTCTTCCGCCAGGTCCCGGATTGTTCTGTCATTTGCTTTTGAAGTGGCTACATAATCATCCTGCTCAAAACCGGGTAAGCCTTGTTTCTCTCCCCTGGTAAAGGCAAGCAGGCGGTATCCAAAGATTCTTTCCGTGTCTATAATATGTCCTAATACTTCCTTGATGGTCCATTTTCCGGGGGCATAGGCATGACTTCCTTTTTCCTCCGGAATGCTGGTGTAAAATTCATATCCCTTGTCTTTCAGTTCAAATATTAACTGCTGTACCGGGGCATCTCCTACCTGTTTAATATAATTTAGCTGGTAGTCAACGTATTCTCCTGGTTGTGGTTTGGTCGTTATCATGGCGGCAATTTTAGCTTAATAATACAAAATTATAAAGTTTGGATCCACAAAAAGGCAGAAAGAACCCGCTATCATGGATACTATTGGAGTTTGAATTATTTTATTCTTAAAAAGAATTCCTTAACTGTAGGCTATCATGGTGCCGCAGGCCATTTCAAAAAAAAGTATTAAATTTCAGATTATCTCAATACCACAATAAAATGGGGACAATCGGAATTACGTGTTTGTTAATCATTATTGTTAATGTCATCGTCTCATTCAAAGGCTTCAGAGACGAAACCTTCTTTCGCCGCTACGCATTTGATGTAGACGGCATCCTTCTTTATAAGCAATACGATCGCCTGATTAGCGCAGGATTTTTGCATGCCAATAAAATGCACCTGTTCTTTAACATGCTGGCCTTATTTTTCTTCAGTACCAGCCTGGACTATGTATTGAGCTATGAAGCTTACCTGACCGTATTTTTTATGAGCCTGGTAGGAGGTAGCTTATTATCCCTTTTCCTGCACCGGCATCATGGAGACTATACAGCAATCGGTGCTTCCGGGGCAGTAAGTGGAATTATTTTCGCTGCCATTGCACTGGAACCTGGTATACAGGTAGGCTTATTATTCCTGCCTTTCCGGGTACCCGGCTGGCTCTTTGGCATCTGCTATGTCTTGTATTCTATCTATGGGATCCGTTCCCAAAGGGATAATATCGGCCACGATGCACATTTGGGAGGAGCCATGGTAGGCATGCTGACGGCCCTCCTTTTCCAGCCACTGGCAATGGTATACAATTCCTCCACGATCTTACTCATATTGGTGCCCGGTATCTTCTTTATTTACATGGTCATCAGGCATCCGCATTTACTGCTGGTAGACAACCTGTATTTCAAACGTCACCAAAGGGGAGACCTGACCATCGATGACAGATACAATTCTGCAAAGGTTGTCAGAGAGCAGGAGATAGATGGCCTGCTGGAAAAGATCCATAAGAACGGGTTGCGCAGCCTCACTAAAAAAGAAAGAAAAACACTGGAAGATAACTCCAAATTATAAGTCGGAATCATCTATGAAGAAAGTACTGAAGATTGTCTTATTCACAATCCTTACACCTATTGTACTCGTCGCACTTTATCTTGGTTTCGCCTGGGGCCTTTCCCGGATCACCGTATCAGCAGAACCATCAGAAAATAACAATATTCCCATGTACATCCTCACAAATGGGGTGCATACAGATTTAGTAGTACCGGTCAGAAATTCCCAGATCGACTGGAGCAAAAGCATATTATTCGAAAACACCATCGGCAAAGATACCACTGCACAATGGATCGCTTTCGGCTGGGGAGACAAGGGCTTTTACCTGGAAACCCCTACCTGGGCAGACCTAAAGGCCAGCACTGCTATTAAAGCAGCTACAGGCCTCAGTACAGCCGCCATCCATGCTACCTACTACCGCAGTCTCCGCGAAGGGAACGACTGCATTCGCACCAGCATTGACAGCGCTAAATACGCCCGTCTGATCGCCTATATACAGCAAAGTTTCAAGAGAGATAGCAGTGGCCATATCATGCACATCATAACGAATGCAAACTATGGTCGCACAGATGCTTTTTATGAAGCAAAAGGTAGTTACAGTCTTTTCCATACCTGCAATACCTGGGCAAACAATGGCCTCAAAGCCTGTGGACAACGAGCCTGCCTTTGGACACCTTTCGACAAAGGGATCTTTTACCAATACAGGAAATAACCGGTCGTATTATTTATCAATACATGAACTAACCAATCGTTTTACAGGTCGGATTTTTTCCCAACATTAAAAAAAAGAACTTTACCTGTAGGCCTTTGAGCGAAGCGCATTGGCCGTACAATCCTACATCGTATATGGCTTAATAATAGAAATCAGCTTCTGCGTCCTCAACTCCCTTGCATTTTTCCGCAGGTGATAAACAGTATCATAATACTCACTATCATCATAAACAAAATCCTCCGGCGCATTAATCACCGGTATCTGCAAATTAGTCGCCAAATCATGCTGATACCTCTTAATCACCGCCTTATTAATCGTATAAGCATTCCTGGAATAAGTCGGAAACACAAAATATAGATGTATCCCATTCTCCTTCGCATACTGCGCCAGCGCATTGATCTTCTGAATCCCATCCCAATACCTGTACTCAAACGCCTTCTTATCTTTAATAGTAGCCGGAGCAGGGCGATTCAAATGCGCCACCACATCCCCATATTCATTAAAAGAAGTAATAGAAGCAATCGTCGTCTCTTTTTTAGCACCAAATATCTTCCTGGAAATCTTATCAAACAACACATCCTTATTCGTCTTCATCTGTTCAATCACCCCATCCACAAAAATGGGAAAATCATTAATGGCAAGACGTTTCAGATATTGCTTTGCTTCCGGATAACTATCAGCCGCTTCTTCATCCAGTTTATACCGTCCTTCATCCAGGTAATACTCCGGAGAAAGAAAAATATAATCCCCTTTTCTCGCACTATGCTTCAACTCAGAAAGCATAAAATCCAGGCCCAATCCCGCATGAATCGCAAGATTCGTCACCGGCAATTTAATAGAATCCTCTATCTCCCTGCTATCAATACCATAAGCAACATTCGATCCTCCTGCAAACATCACCCTTGGCCCTTTAAAACTATTCAACCGCTCGTGCTTTAAGCGGATCGCACTCACAAAATTCCCTTCTGCAGACTTCGCATAATTAGCACTCAACAGCGCCACTAAGCCGACCAGGATAACTGAGAATAATATTACACTTACAAGAAACTTTTTCATACTAAAACTGGAAATAAATGAACTGTTGAGGAGACCCTTTGAAAATTACAATCGCAAAAATGATCATGAAATAAAAAGACCATCTTACAGGCCTTGGTATCTGTACCGTCATGCCTGCAATAGCATAAGGCTGTTCTCTCCCCATCCATTCAATGACAAGAAATAAAGCAATGATCACTAACTGTGTTTTAGGAAAAACCTCCGGAGTGCTCAACAGGGTTTTGCTAAAGATCCCTTTGATATAATTAAATGCATAACGAAGACTTTCCGCCCTGAAAAAGATCCAGGCAAAGGTCACCTGTGCAAACGTGATGAGCATCGCCATCAGCTCTCTGAAAGAGGGCAGTGTCTTCCCTTTGGCAACAATCTCAATATTACTCCTGTTCCTGTTAAAAAGCAGCAGTGGTAAAAAATACACCGCATTCAATCCTCCCCAGAAGATAAAGGTCCAGTTAGCACCATGCCAGAACCCACTGAGCAGGAAGATGATAAAAGTATTACGAACGGCTTGTAACTTGCCTCCACGGCTACCTCCCAGTGGAATATATACATAATCCTTAAACCAGGAAGACAACGAGATATGCCATCTTCTCCAGAATTCAGCAATATCCCGCGAAAAATATGGATAGTTAAAGTTCTTTAATAGTTCAAAACCCAATAAGCGTGCGGTACCCAATGCAATGTCAGAATAACCGGAGAAGTCTCCATAGATCTGGAAGGCAAAAAGGATCGCACCAACCACCCGTGTACTGGCATGCAGATGCGCACTGGAAGAGAAGATCTCATTGGCATACATGGCGCTCACATCAGCAATCACGATCTTCTTAAAAAGCCCCCATAGAATTTGCCTCAACCCATCACTGGCTTTTTCAAAAGTAAAGGTCCTGGGTTGCTGTACCTGGGGTAACAGGTGAGAGGCCCGTTCAATAGGACCCGCTACCAGCAAAGGAAAGAAGCTTACAAATACAGAGTAATCGATCAGGTTCCGGGTAGGCTCACTTCTTCCTTTGTAGATATCAATCACATATGAGAGCCCGTGGAAGGTATAAAACGAAATACCTACCGGAAGGATAATTTTGAGCGTCCAGATATTCGCCTGGAAACCAAAATTCAGTAACAGATCCGCAAAGGACTGCACAAAGAAATTGTAGTACTTAAAGAAGAGTAAGAAGCCGAGATTGATGCCAATACTCGCGATCAGCCATAACTTTTTCGACCGCGGTGTGGCTGCTTCGGCAATCTTGATACCACTGAAGAAATCCAGCAGGATCGAGAACGACAGGAGAAACAGAAAACGGTAATCCCAACATCCGTAGAAGAAGAGGCTGGCAAACAAAATGATAATATTCTGTAATCTAGTATTTCCCTTACCTGCGAACCAATAAAGAAAAAATACTATTGGAAGAAAAATTGCAAACTCTAAGGAGTTAAATAACATAACAGCGCAATATAGAAATGGTTTGATTTGGGTAGTGTCCGGTAGGAAATTATACAATTTAAGTGGGATTTTTTATTTCATAACTTTTAATTAAAATAAATGTACTTGTTTAAGTAGGGAAGGATATTTGTTTATCCATGATTGAATTATTCATAATAGTATCTTTGTTTCATGGATACGTTCAACCTGCCAATGGATCTGGTACCTGACAATGATAATATACATATCATAGGCTATCAGTCTTCCTCAAACCTGGTGAAAAATAAGATCACCATGAACACGAACCTGTTCAGTTTTCTGCTGGAAGGAGTGAAGACCACGTTTTACGCAGAAAAGAGCGCCAGGATCGAGCCTTCTCAGTTCATCCTGTTGGGTAGTGGCAATTGTTTAATGAGTGAGAAAAATGCCCCTGAAAATGGCATTTACCGCAGTATCCTGTTTTTCTTTGACAATAAGATCCTTTCTGACTTCTTCATCAAGTATCCGGGTCCACCACAAGTCCACCTTGAGCAGGTCGCTGCTATAAGTGAACAACCTTTCATCACCTTCGAACTGGATCCCTTTTTACAGAATTTCCTGCACTCCCTGGAACTCATGGTTGGCACTGGCCGGCCTATTTCAAGGGCGATGCGGGTACTCAAATTCGAAGAACTGATGCTGTATATGGTAGACAGATACCCCCAACAGGTCCTCAGTCTCCGCACCGCCAACCGCGAAGAACACGATTTTCGGCAAGCTGTGGAAGCACATATAGAAAACAATATTACTGTCGATGAACTGGCGTTCCTTTGTAATATGAGCACCTCCACCTTCAAACGTCGTTTTGCCAAAGTATATGGAATCGCACCCAGTAAATGGTATTTGCAAAAGAGAATGGAGATAGCGGCCACCTTATTGTTGAATAACCGCGAAAAGCCCAGTGATGTATACCATAAAGTAGGGTATGAGAATCATTCCAGCTTTACCCAGTCTTTCAAGCAGGTATTTGGCGTCACCCCCAGCGAATACCAGCAACAGAAAATGACCGTTTTGCAATAAGTTCTGAACTGTTAGCTATAAACCTGCCCCCATGGCTCCCCGTAACTTTGTATCAACAAACAAATACGAGGAACTATGAAGAAATTAAGCACCTTATTGACCCTGATAGTCATCTTTGCTATCAACACACAGGCACAGACCTTTACCTTAAAAAGCAGTGACCTGGGAGGTCAATTCTCCAACAAACAATATTTTAACGGTATGGGCTATACCGGAGAGAATCAGTCTCCGGCATTGTCCTGGGAAAATGCGCCTGCTGGTACCAAAGCTTTCGCAGTAACAATGTATGATTTTGATGCGCCATCAGGTAGTGGGTTCTGGCAT
>Ga0209436_100624_pt1 | contig 15128 bp, 8 predicted proteins | sample AraplaF_Cvi_mTSA_FD_184263 | JGI IMG/M metagenome (GOLD analysis project Ga0209436, IMG submission 184263) | Arabidopsis root microbial communities from the University of North Carolina, USA - plate scrape MF_Cvi_mTSA (SPAdes) (version 2) | ecosystem: Host-associated > Plants > Roots > Endosphere ...
AATCGAAGTCCTTCCAGGGATTGCGGTCCTGGGCACCGTCGATGATGTCCGCCATTACGGTGCCCATGTGGGTGGATATCTGCGTTCCATGCCCGCTGTAGCCCATGGAGTAGTAGATGCAATCACTCTCGCCGGCCTCGGGGCGATCGGTCGCGGGTCATGTCGACCAGGCCGCCCCAGCAGTAATCGATGCGCACTTTCGAGAGATTCGGAAATATGGCGACCATGTCGCGGCGCAGGATCTCTCCGCTTTTCTTGACCGATTCGGGACGGGGGCGGCGAGCCGAGCGCGGCCACAGAACAGGAGCCTGTCGTTCGGTGTGACGCGGAAGAAGTTCACGAGATTGCGGGTGTTCGTCGCATTTCGACGCTGCGGCAGGATCCGGTCGAGCAGTTCCTACGGCAGTTGTTCCGTGACGATGATGTACGCACCACCGGACCGATGCGCCGCCGGAACCAGGCAAAGGGGCTCACCGCCGATATGCCGGTGGCAAGCAGGGCTTGGCGTGCCTGCATGCGTGCGCCAGGCGTTTCAACCTCGTGGTTGTTAGTGCCGACGCAATCTTGACCAGCTAAACCGCAAATCAACAGCTCCAGTTCACACAGCCGCGCTCGACAACTTGCGGCTCCCTCGCGTGATCGTAAAGAACGTCGGGACAGGGCTTTTCTCCGTTTCCACCGCCGCACCGAGCAACGGGCTCAATGCCACCGTACTCTCAGACTCCTGCTTTCATGCCCCCAAGCCGGTGCTCGCGGAAGCTAAGGTTCCCATCCTGGCCATCCTGGCCATCCTGGCCATCCAGGCCATTTTCTTTACATCCTTCACACTGAGAATGTTGACGACAAGCTTGTCCCTGCGTTCCTGGGAGTGCGGAGAGGCGCTCATTAATGCCTTGGCGTCCGTGCCGATCAGTATCGGCGTGTTGCTGACGGCCTCGTGCCGCAAGGTGATGGGCAAATGGGTGATTGGGCGCCGCCTGAAGATGCTGATGGCTGCGGTCGCAACGCTCGTGACGCTGGCGGCGTGACAGGCCTCAGCGCGCAATGGCGCAGCTGGCAGCCGTCAACCGGGCATCAGGGGGAACGCCAGCCGATGCGGTGTGCAGCCATCGTCGCGTCGTGTCGTGCATCGTCTTCCGTGTGCAGGTAGATGCTGGTCGTGCTGATGTTGGCGTGGCCTAGGTTGTCGCGAACCACCTTCAGGTCGACCTTCTCGCTCAGGCGGCTTCCCGCGGTATGCCGGATCCAATGCGTCGAGGCCTGCTCGAGCTGCGCGGCCGAGGTTTCGTGGTCGGGTCCATGTTTGCGCAGGGACGCTGCCGCGTCTTTCATCACCGCCTTGACCAGCTCGTGGATGGCGCTCCGGGCCATCGGCTTGAGCGGCGCGATCAGCGTCATCACGAGGGGCGTGCTCTCGCCCTCATGGGGAAGAGGGCTCAACCCTTGGGCCCTCCGATAGCGCATCAACTCGGCCATCAGTTCGCCCGTGGCCGGCACCAAGCGGGTCTTGCTGCCCTTGCCGGTGATTTCGAGCCACCAGCGCTCGCGGCCATCGACGCCGCGCCGGCAGAAGAACCCGCCCATGCCGGCAGCGCAGATCTCGGAGACACGCAGCCCGCCGATGTACAGCAGCGAAAACAGCCAACGGGTGCGCGAAGCCTGCAGCTTCTCGCGCTCGCTGCTCGCGGGCATTGCTTCGATCGCAGCCTTCACCAACTCCCAGTGCGCCTCAGGCAGGAACCGGCTCACGCGCGGTGCCGCGTGGCGGCGCTTGCGCCGGCTCAGCGCGAGGGGGTTGCCGGCGAGGTAGCCCGCCTCCACGAGCCAGGAGAACATGGCATTCAGGATGGACAGGGCCTGGCGCAGGCTCGAAGGCCCCAGAGGGCCGGCAAAGGGGCGCCAGCGCGGTGAATCGCGGCCCGGGCGCTGTCCAGGCGCCATGACCCACCGTTCGGACGGCTGTGGGTCTGCCAGAAAGCGCTGATAGAGCAGCAGGTCCTCGTGCGTGAGGTCCGAGAGGGCGACATTGCGCTGCAGGGCACACCACAGCATGAGGCGTTCGGCTTCCTTGCGGTAGCTCGCGAGCGTGGCGGGGGTGTCGGCGTAGCGCGCCAGCCAGGCCAGCACCGCCGAGCGGTCATCGGCTGCGCTCAGCTGCGATTGGGACGGGGCGCGATTGCGGCCGCGGACCCCATTCAGATGGCTCGGAAGCACCAGCCGATCGAGGGTGAGGAGGGCAGACATGGAGGGTGACGCGGCGAGGGGACGGGCGCCTCCATTCTATGGACATTAGAAGAGTTATGTCCATGGATTTGCCGAAATATCAAATATTCCAACGTATTACGTTGTAATATTTGACAATGAATACCAAAAACGAGATCCAGAGCGACATCGAAGCCCTCAGAGGCCGGTTTTTGGAAACAAAAGACCTCTATCGGGAGGTCTGCGCGTTGCTGTTCTTCCGCTATGGCGTCACGCCGACGGCCAGCAAGCTGTACCAGTTCGTGCGCAAGGGCTCGATGAGCGCGCCGGCGGAGGCGCTGGCGAAGTTCTGGGATGACTTGCGCAGCAAGGCGCGCGTGGAAATCGACCACCCGGATCTGCCGCCGGAAATCAAGGCCAGCGCGGCCGAGGCCATCGCAGGGTTGTGGCAGCAGGCAACGGCAGCCGCGCGCAAGGAGCTCGCTGCGCTGCGTCTGGAGGATCAGGCGGCCGCCGAGCAGGCGCGCGAGGAGCGCGATCGGGCACAGGGCTTCGCGCAGGAGGCGTCGACACTCGCCGATAGCTTGCGCCTGGAGTTGGCAGCTGCGCGTGAAGCCACCCAGCTGTTGCAGACCGAACTGGAAGCCGAACGACGCGCCCATGCGGGTTCGGTCGCAAGATTGCAGGAACTGCAGCGCCACCTGGAAGAGACCCGCGCTCAGCTCGAGCGAGCTCGTGCGGACTTCAGCGCCGAGCTGGCCAAGGCTCGGGGCGCCGTCGACATCGCCAATGCTCGTGCTGATGCGGCAGAACGACGGGCCCTGCTGGACATCGACCAGGAGCGCCAGGCACGCCTGAAGGTCGACAAGCAGCTTGAGGCGCTGCGCGCTCAGGTGTCCCAAGCCGAAGCGCGCCACCGCGAGAGCGAGCTGGCGCAGGCCGATGCCGTCACGCGGCTGCAGATGGAGGTCGACGTCGCTGAAAACGCCCAGCGCGAACTGACCGCGAACAACCACCGCCTGGCCGAGGAGCTGCAGGTGGCACGCGAGCGGCTGGCGGCGGCGCAACAGGAGGCAACGCAGTCCCGGGCCGAGGCGCAGGCGCTGCACGCCTTGCTCGAGCGGCTTTCGCCACCAGAGCCAATGGCCCTACAGAAGGAGCCCGCATCCAAGGTCAACAAAGCCGGCACGCGAAAAGGACGACGCGAATGAAATGCGGGCTCTGGAGTTGCTCGAAGTAGCTTTTCGCTTTTGACTTCGCGCACGTGGGCATGGAAGGGCGTCTAAGCGCCGCCTAGGCATTCCCCAGCTTCAATTGCCAAGGCTTTGCGCTCACCGTCTATCGCTAGCCGAGTGCCAGGGCGCCCTCGGGAACCGATTGGCCATCTTCTCTACGGGAAATTCTCTTTCGCTGGGGAGGAGCCATGTGGTACTTTTGGGCCTAAAAAGATTAGTTACAAGACCGGAGGAGTCCTATGGACCAGCAGCATGAGCCGCCGCGGTGGTTGCGAGATCTCATTCGCTTCTTGCCGCTCAAGAGCCAGGTCGTGCTGTCGGGAAACGTGCGCGATCTGCAGGTCGCGGAGGTCGCTCCAGGTGTGGTCACCTCTCAGCCACTGAACTTGGTACTGAGCACGGCGATGCGTCAGGCAGGTTACGCGCACGTGCTTCTTTACCAACCGCTTCTAGGCTTTTCCACGATAGCGACACCTTCGGAAAGTCCGGACTCAGGGGAGGCGACACTTCTCCGGCTCAATCTCAACGCTGCCGAAAACCAGGCTTCATCGGGGGCAGATCAGCTGGCAGCCGCTCTAGATCGATTGGTCAATCATTCTGAGGCTCCTCACGCTCTGGTCATCGATTTCGCGTCTCGATTGCTGGCACGCGGTGGGGATCTCACGCCCGCAGAGAACCAGCTGTTCACCCGTGCATTGATGCTCTCGCACCAAGCACGCAGCCGTCCGTTCGGCAATGACCGGCGCCCCTTCTTCAATACGGTCATCTGGATCGTCGAACGCGAGGGCGATTTGCCCGACTGGTTTCTCGTGGGCAATCCTCGCATCCGCCATATCCCGATTTCCAGGCCCGACCAGGTGACCCGAAGGGCCCTGGCTCCAGCGCTGCTGCGCCCGTTGACAGGTTTTGCGCAAGCCTCTCCAGAGACTCAACGCAAGGCGGAAGACGCGTTTGTTGAAGGCACAGAGGGGATGTTCCTGCTGGACATGAACGCAATCGCCGTGCTGGCAAGGGTGGAAGGGGTGGCACTGGAGCGAGTGGCCGATGCCGTACGCCGCTACAAGGTGGGCGTGACCGAAGACCCCTGGCTTAAGATCGACCGGAACAAGATCCGCAACGGTGAGGCTTTCGTCAGGCAGCGCGTCAAAGGGCAAGAAGTAGCGGTCGTGCACATGCTGGATATCGTCAAGCGCGCGATGACCGGTGTGGGCGGAGGCCGCCGCGGCAACAGACCGCGGGGTGTCGCATTCCTCGCGGGGCCGACTGGCGTGGGAAAGACAGAACTCGCCAAAACCATCACAAGCCTGCTTTTTGGTGATGAGGGAGCCTACATTCGCTTCGATATGTCCGAGTTCAGTGCTGAGCACGCGGACCAGCGGCTCGTGGGAGCTCCTCCAGGCTACGTCGGATACGACGCGGGTGGTGAGTTGACCAACGCGATCCGCGAAAAACCGTTCAGCGTCGTGCTCTTCGACGAAATCGAGAAAGCGCACCCACGGGTGCTCGACAAGTTTCTCCAGATTCTGGACGATGGCGTGTTGACGAGCGGGCGCGGCGATCGTGTCTACTTCTCTGAGGCATTGATCGTGTTCACATCGAACTTGGGGATCTACCGGACCGACGAGGTGGGCGCTCGTGTTCTCAATGTGACCGCCGCCGAGCCGTATGAAGATGTCAGCCAGAAGGTTCACACGGAGATCGATCGACACTTCAAGCTGGTGCTCAACCGCCCCGAGATTCTCAACCGTATAGGCGAAAACATCATCGTTTTCGACTTTATCCGGGAGGAGATCGCGCATCAGATCTTTGAGCAGATGGTCAGCGCAACCCTCGGGGATCTTCGGGCTCAGGAACTACACGTAGAGCTTGCGGAGGGAGCGCGCGAAAGGCTGCGCGCCTTGTGCCTGGAGGACTTGTCCAACGGCGGTCGAGGAATTCGGAACCAGCTGGAAGCCCATTTGCTCAATCCGTTGGCTCGGATGCTCTTCGACGCGGATGCCCAGCCGGGGCAATCCTTCGTGATCGCTGACCTTGGTGCAACGGGCCTGAAGCTCGCTTTGGGCGACAGCCCGTGATGAAGATCGGGATCTCCCGGCTGCATTTCCCTGTCACGACGCTGGGTCCAGGACGTCGCGTAGGCATCTGGGTACAAGGCTGTTCGATCCGCTGTCCTGGCTGCATCTCGGCGGACACGTGGCGCAAAGCCGATGACGGTGTGGACGTGCTTGAGGTCATTTCACGCATACGGCCATGGCTGGCACATGCTGATGGCATCACGATTTCCGGGGGGGAGCCGTTCGACCAACCACAGGCCCTTGCGGATCTTCTGACCGAGCTGCGCGCGAACAGTGACGTCGACGTGCTTGTCTACAGCGGCCATCCCTATGAGCGACTGACCGGCTTCCTTGCTGGTTGGCCAGGGCTGGTGGACGCACTCATGACAGACCCCTTTGAGCTGCATCAGCCTCAGACCAAGCCGCTGCGCGGCAGTGACAACCAGCGACTGCACCTCCTCACGCCGCGCGGACGCGAGAGATTCACGGCGTATGAGCGTGAGGCCCGTACCGAGGACAGACAACTGGATCTCATGCTTGACGCCGCCGGGGTCGTATGGCTTGCCGGGATCCCCAGTCGTGGGGATATGAAACGGCTGCAGCATCTGCTACACGATCAAGGCCATTTTTCTATTACTTCTGAGGCCCCGGTTTCTGCATGCAAGACACCGCGATGATCCGTTTCTGTCCTAACTGTTCAACCGAGCGTTCATTGCTCGAGATGTTCTGTGAAGGAACGATCGAAAACCAGCGCTGCGACTGGAGCTTGGCCGAGGTGCCCATGCGACCCGTCGGTTGGCGTCCCGCCGTGATCATTGAAGCGTTGCCGACGGACGCGTTGGGCCCCTTTGTCTGCACCAACGGGCACGCGATGGAGCACGGAGATCTGATGTGCCCGTTGTGCGGAGCCGACTCCGCTGTCGCACCGGCTTCGCTGGAATCTTCGCGGCCGAATGAACTGCCTCACGCGCGAAACGGCGCCATCAACCCGCACACACCCGATGCCCAATCGGCTGGTGTGGCATCTCCTCCCGATGCGGATCCGCTTGTCCCGGGGCAAAGCCCTCAGGCGACCATCATCGATGGCTGGCAGATTCAGCGACAGATCAGCAGCACCGTCGGAATGCGCGACCGTTACCTGGTCGAACAGATCGACGGGGACCGTCGTGGCGTTCTCACCCTCTATCACCAAGGCTGTGAGCCGGACCCCTCGATCTACGAAGCTCTGCAGCGAGTCCCCAAAGCCCACGTCCCGGATATCCTTGCAACGGGTCGCTGGGAGGAACGAGCTTATGAGGTCGCCGAAGAGCTCGCTGGCGGCAGCCTGGCCGATCTGGGTATCGTTGCGAGCGAGGCATCATCGATTCGGCAAATCGTCTACGAACTGGGCCGGGCGCTGGATGCCTTGGCCGAAGTTGGCCTGCGTCATCGGGATCTGAGGCCTGGAACGCTGTTGGTTCGGCACCGCGATCCGTTGGATCTGGTCATTGGCGGTTTCGGCTCGGCGCGCCTGTCCGAATTCGACTTGGACATTGTTTCGCCCCTGGAGATCACGCGCTACACGGCGCCAGAGGCTGTGGCAGGCGGCGTCGCCGCGGCTTCCGACTGGTGGAGTCTCGGCATGATCCTGCTCGAGCAGTTCACTCAAGGGCGATGCTTCGAGGGCGTCAGCCAGCAGGCGTTCTTGATCCATGTGCTTGCGAACGGCGTGCCACTCCCGGAAGGGCTGGATCCGTCGATCACCATGTTGCTCCGCGGGCTCCTCACCCGCGATCGTGTCAAACGTTGGCGTTGGCCTCAAGTCCAGGCTTGGCTGGACGGCAATCCCATTGATATACCGCCCGTCGAGCAAGGCTTCGAAAGCACACGCAAAGGGCCCTCCATCGCACTTGGTGGACAGCGCCATAACACACTGGCGGGCTATGCGTTGACCGCTGCTGAGGGAGGCAGGTGGGAGGAGGCCCGCGAGCAGCTCGTACGAGGTGCCCTCGTGAGTTGGGCGCAAGACGCCGGCGCAGACGCGCCCGTTCTGGCGGCGCTGCGCCGCATCGCGCGTCAGGACTCACTGGAAGAGGACTTCCGGCTCTTGGCGGCGCTGAAGGTACTCAACCCAGACATGCCCCCCATCCACCGAGGCGACATCGTCACGCCTCGATGGCTTTTGACCCATCCGATCGAAGGGTATGAGCTCATCACCGGTGGCTTGCCCGACCTCCTGGAGGAACTGGGAACGGAGAGTTGGTTGAGCCAACTCAAGGAGCGTGCGCATGCCGTGAGATCACGTGCGCGCAGCCTTGAGATCGAACTCGATGAAGACACCGTTCGCATCAATCTCCTGAGCACCTCGCGCGTCAGGCTCGCAGCGGAGTGGGAGGAGCGCCGCCGGCTGCTACCGGACACAGACCACCACGGCTTGTTGAATCTGATGGAACGCCGTGTCTTGAGCGAAGAGGATTTGATCGTTCTGCTGAGCGCGCAGATCGGGCTTTTCCGGTCGTGCGATGCCATCGTGGATGAGGCCAGAGTTCTCGCCTTGACCAATAACATCCATCAGTTCGCAGATCGAATGGCGCAAGAACATGTGCGGTGGCCCCGAAACGAGATCATGCAAGCAATCGCTGAGCGGATCGAGGGATTCGCGCGCTGCGCCAGTTCAGCAGTGAATGATTGGGCAGATGAGTTCAGGCTTGAAAAGCGCATGCCGATCGCCAGGGCGCTGGTGCTGCTGGCGATTCCTCAAGAGCAATGGCAGGCCCTCCAAAAGCAGGAATACATCTCCCAGATACTGGACTTCTTCGAGAAGAAAATCATCGCGACCGTGATGAGAGGGCCGCTCGTTCGCATGACGATCGGCAAAAGCACCCCCCGCCTTGACATTGCGGAACTGCGCTCCTCACGCATGGAGCCAGCCGCTTTGCTGGATCGTCTCTTGCTGCGTACCGAGCAGACCATTGCGATCGATCCAGCTGCGCTGGAGGTCCCGGAGAGCTCGACTGAGGTACGCATGCAAAGCCTTGAGAGGCACACCCAGTTGCACAAGCGTGACACTGGCATCGACGGCCTGTACATGGGTTTCCCGTTCCTCTTGACGCGAGATGGCCGCGCCAACAGCACGGCACGTATTGCGCCCGTCTTGCTGTGGCCTGTGCGATTGCACAGCGAGATCGGAACCCGTGGCAACTTCAGTATCGCGTTTGACAGCGAGCGCGAAGAGGTTCGGCTGAACCCGGCGCTTGAGGGGATCCTGGGACCTGAGGCCGTCGCCAGGTGGCGAAAGTCCGCAGATGAGTTGCTGGGTCGCTCCGCCCTACGGGCTGTCGACGTGATTGATGCGCTGGGAACCTTGGCTACACCCCGCAACCGGGCGTTGGTCTCACTGCCTGGTCCGAAGGTGCAGGTGCAGGCGCGCAGGCTGGAACTGGAATGTGCGGCTGTGCTCTTTCATGTCACGTTCACGGGGCAGGCAATCGGAGAGGACATTCGCCAGTTGAGATCGCTTCCAGCCGCGGGAACCGGTCTGGAGACGGCGCTGCGCCTCGGTACTTCTTCAACAAGCGTGCAACAACGCGCAGAAGCTCGCGAGGTCGAACGCTTCTTCACGGTCAGTAGCGATCCCTCCCAGGAAGAAGCCGTGATGCGGGCGCGCGCCGCTCCGGGATTGGTCGTAGAAGGACCGCCCGGGACCGGCAAGAGTCAGACCATCGTGAACATGGTGGCCGACGCGATCGGGCGCGGTCAGAGCATGCTGATCGTCTGTCAAAAGCATGCCGCCCTCGAGGTGGTGCACAAACGTCTTGTGGCACAGGGCCTGGGACACCGGGTGGCGATGATCAATGACGTCAACAAGGACCGGAATCGAATCATCAAGGCCGTGCGAGAGCAGGTTGAGGAACTGGCCCGTCGCAAGGTCGATCCTGCCGCACAGGTGCGAAGACGGCGGCAAGAACTTGGGGCGCGCATCGAATCGCTCGAAACCTCCCTGGACAGCCACCACCAGGCGATGCATCGAATCGACGAACGCATCGGTGTCAGCTACCGGGAGCTCTTGGGGGAATTGATCCGTCTGGAGAGCCCCAGGGCCCCATTGGATGTGCCGGCACTTCGCTCGCATCTGGAGCGCCTGAACACTGGCGAGCTAGCCGCGTTGGAGGAGGAGGTCGCTCCGATCGTCAAGTACTGGCTTCCCGCGCGATTTGAGGGGAGTGCACTCGCGCAACTAAGGGCCTTTGCCGCCGACCGCCCTACGCTGATCGATTTCAGCGACGCGTTCGCGCAGTTTGCCTCATCAGAAGTTAGCCGTTGTGAAGTACTGACCGCCCGGCATGCGACCTTTGAGGTTGATGATCCGGCGCCGCCGCGACAGTGGCTCGCAGCGTACGGTCGCCTGTTCCTCGAATTGCAAGACAATGACCGCGATCTGCTGGCCCGGTGGCTGCGATTGTTCAGGGAGGAGGGGCCAAAGGGACCGCGGGGCCTGGAGTTGATGGACTCGCTGCGCAGGATCCAGGAAGCACTGGCAGATTGTCTTGTAAAGGATCAAGACGCAAGACTGTCGCCAGTATTGTCGCGAATTTCTACCGACAAGCTCGTCCGCCTTCGTGGACTGGTTGACGAAGCAACAACGCCCGCGGGGCTCTTTGCACGACTGAGTCCAATGCGCTACATGCGCAAACGTCGCGTGGCCGCATTCATGAAGAGCGTGGGAGAGGCGGCAACGCCCGAGCGCCTGATGGTCCTGCTTTTGACCGCAAGGCTTGAATTGCAGGTTCGACCGCTGCGGATGTCGTTGCGAGAGATTTGCGCTTCGCTCCAACTGAGTGAGATCAGATCGGACAGCACGACCGGCTTGATGCCAGCAGCAGTGACGGCCCTGCAGTCGATGCAACGCATCGCTGCGTTGAGCGCTCACCTGGCCGTTTCACCGTGGCCTGATCGGTTCGACAAGGTGGCGCTCACGGGGTCGCGCGACGAATTCCTACGACTGTATGCCGAGTACGACAACGCGTTTGCCCGTCGTGAGGTGCGCGAAGCCAGCAAGTCGGCACTTGGGCGCTTGGAAGGCTGGATGCAGGGTGAATGGAATGGTGCTTGTACGCTGGCCATCGCTCGAAACGAACCCGCAGCCGACAAAGTTCGTCCGATTCAATCGGCATTGCCGACAGTGGCCGCCTATCAGTATTTTCGTGGTCGCGCCGAGCGCCTGAGTGATGCCGCCACTTCCCTGCTGGGAACATTGAGAGGCAAAGAAGCTGAACTCGATGCGCTACCGCTCGATCAACTCGAGGATGAAGTAAGAAGGTTGATCAATCGGGAGGCACGCCTCGGATGGAAGCGCTCGATGGAGCAGTTCACGCCTGATCTTGTTCACGAACGCGAGGAACTGGAGAACAAGGTGGCCAATCTAGCCGCACTCGATGCTCAAATGCGGGAGTTGAACGGGCAATTGCTGCGAGAAAACTATGAGCTGAGTGCGATTCGATCGCTCAAGGAGTGGGAGGACATCACCCGGTTGACTGGACAACGTGCTCGACGGTTGCGTGAGTTCATCGAAACCGGCTCGAACTTGGGGCTGATGACGCTCAGGCCGGTATGGCTCATGAACCCGGACGTCGCCAGTCGCGTCTTGCCACTGAAAGCGGCGCTGTTTGACGCGATCATCTATGACGAAGCTTCGCAGATGCCCGTGGAGTATGCGCTGCCGTCACTGTACCGCGCACGCGTCACCGTCGTTAGTGGCGATGAAAAGCAGATGCCTCCCACAGCTTTCTTTGCGAGCAAGGTTGAAAATGACGAAGCGCAGGCATTCGACGGCGATTTTCTGGACGAGGATGCAACAGAGGAGGAACGAGAAACCAACGAAGAAACGTGGAATCGGCGCGAGATCAAGGACTGCCCCGACTTGCTCCAATTGGCACGAGCGGGTTTGCCCAAATCGCGACTGCAGATCCACTATCGATCAGCGTTTCGCGAGTTGATCAATTACTCCAATGCCGCGTTCTATGGCAACGACCTCAGCGTTCCGGTGCGGCATTCAGAAGCCAAGATATCTCAGGTCAAGCCAATTGAAATGGTTTCCGCGAACGGCGTCTATCAGGACCAGACCAATCCAGAGGAAGCAGCCCGAGTAGTCGATATCTTGGCTGACCTGTGGAAACGCCCCTATACAGAGCGCCCATCGGTTGGCGTGGTGACATTCAACCGCAAACAAGCTGACTTGATCGAGGAGGCCCTGCTGAAACGCGCCGAGACTGATGCGGACTTCAGGGAGGCCTATCGGTTGGAGAGTCAACGCAACGAGGACGGGGAAGATATGGCCGTGTTCGTCAAGAACGTAGAGAACGTTCAAGGCGATGAACGCGACGTCATCGTGTTCTCCACGACCTTCGGGCGCAATCCTCAGGGCACGTTTCGCCGTTCTTTTGGCGTTCTTGGACAGAAGGGCGGTGAGCGTCGTCTCAACGTGGCAGTGACGCGCTCGCGCCGCAAGATTTACATGGTGACCTCCATGCCAATCAAGGACATTTCCGATGCGCTGACCACTCGTCGCAAGCTTGCGACGCCACGTGACTTCTTGCAGGGATACATGGAGTACGCCCGCACTGTCTCCGATGGAGACTTCGCTGGTGCGCGTGCCTTGCTTTCGCGATGGGTTGATTCACAGCCTCAGCGCGGAGCACTCCACCAGCACGCCGACGATGGATTCAGTCTCGCAGTGGGAGACTACCTGCGTTCGCTCGGGCGAACCGTGGCATCTGCAACCCAAGAGGATGCCTTCGGACTGGATTTTGCGATCGAGAATCCGAAGACCGGGCTGTATGCCATCGGCATCGAGTGCGATGCGCCACGTCATGAGCTCCTAGGGCGTGCAAGGGCGCGCGAGGTGTGGCGCCCCAATGTGTTGCGTCGGGCCGTACCGGCCATCCACCGGGTCTCATCACAGGGGTGGTATCACGATGCGGAAGCGGAACGGCGCCGATTGAGAGATGCGGTTGACAAGGCCTTGGCAGCAGGAGGTCCCCAATGAGTGGTCCCAAAGTAGTGCGTGTGGTCACACGCGAGGAACTGCTGGCGCAATCGATGGCGATCGCGGCACGCCTGCAAGATGCGATTCAGCGATGGGAGGCGGCAGCAAGTGAAGCTGGAGCGCTGAATGATGAAGAGGTAGCCCAGACCCGGGAGCGACGGAAGAAGCTGCTTGCCGAGCTTGGTGCGGACAGGTTCTCCGAATTCAATCGGGGGGCAAACAGCGAAATTGTTTTCCTGAATGCAGACACTGAACGCCGCAGAGAACTCGTGGCAGCACATCGCGCGAATCTCCGTACCACCCTCTTGCGAGCTCGTCAGAACGCGGCCATGCTGTTGGCTGTCCTTGGCGAAAAGCGCATCAGTGCGGATCCCGAGGTTCTTCGGGTGCTGGAGCTGGCCACGCAGGGAAAGGGCGACATGGAAGCGGTGCAGGCTGCGCTCGCGTCCGGCTTTCGACAACTCACGCCCCCGGAGCCTGGGGCCTCCGTCTCGCAGGTCCAGAGAGAGCTGGCCGATCGCCTGGCCAAAGGCACGCAGGACCAGAGTTTCTCCGAATGGAAGGCAGCGCAGACACAAGTTCGACATGCTGTAGACGATCCTCGGATCGAGGCAATCAGCCGGCAACTGGAACTGTTGCGTCTTCTCGATCCCGAGGCCGTCTGGTTTGACGGCTTCGAGATGCGGCTGCAGGCCTGCATTCGCGAGAGTTCGGACGCACAGAGCGGGATGAAGTTGGATACGCTGCTCCTGGAGCTCGCGTCCGCAGTCCGAGAAACGAAGGAGATGGCTCGCGTCGTAGATGAAGTCGGTGCGGTGCTGGCGCAACTCGCTCAGATGGAAGGTGAGGGGGCCTTGGCGGCGCGCGCGCAGCTCCTGGCCGCGGCCACTGCTCGAGACCTCGCTTCGATGAAGCGGGGGATCGAAGTGGCTCGAACGGTTCAGACCGAAGCCACAGCAGCGATCGCTGCACATGCACGCCGATCAGCGATCCTGGAAGGACTCGCCAAGCTGGGGTACACCGTCCGCGAAGGCATGGAAACCGCGTGGGTGGAGTCCGGGCGCATTGTGATTCAGAAGCCGGGGCTGAGTGGGTATGGTGTCGAACTCGCGGGCGCTCCAGATGCGCAACGAATGCAGGTTCGCACCGTCTCACTGGGCCAGTCTGTCGATACTTTGCGGGACACTAACGCGGAACAGCTCTGGTGCGGTGACTTCGACAAGCTCAAGATTGATCTTTCTCAGCAAGGTACGAATGTCTTCGTTGACAAAGCCATGCGGGTGGGCGAGGTACCGCTCAAGATCGTGAGTTTGCCGGTGGAACATGTATCCGGCGACATTTCTGAGGCCAAAAGATCCGCGATGCGTTCGGGCGCGTCAAGAGCCTCATAGCAACGCCCGGCGACTCGATAGACCGCGAGTACAGAGTTGACCAAGCCGCTGGTCATCTACCTGAACAGCAGTGACTTTTCCGTAATGTCGGACCCGCGTGGAGCGTCCGCGCTCGAAACGACGAGAAGACGGCGCACCGCGTGGGCGGAGAGCGGGGCTGTTCAGTTTGTCTTTTCCGGCATTCTGATGGAGATGTCCCCGACGGCTGCGGCCTTTGCTCCTGCAGCAGCAGCAAGAGCGGACGTCATGATCGATCTATGTCGACGCAACGCCCTCATTTCGATCGACAGGCTGATCGGCGCCGAACTGGATCACCTCCACGATCCCAGCGCCCTCATGCCCGCCACCGTCTCTCCGGGTGGTCATTAGTACCCAGAAGTGGTGTAAGCGCCGACCGGAAACTGAGCCACCGGGGGCGGACGAAAGTTTGGACTACCAGGAGGTAGTCCAAGGTTCCTGGCGATGCCGGTACCGCCGCAGGCTTTGCGTCAAAAGAATTCCTTGGGAAGCGTAAAAGGAATTACTAGAACAGCATCATGGCAGCAACAGGACGCATACGAAAAGACTTTTTAATTTAACATAATCTTAATTGTGTTCGAAAAGGTATAGGCCCCGAGTAGTAATGTCCGTTTTCTCCCAAGTAGAAATGTCGCATCGTGGCGCCTCCGCTGTGTGGGATTCGAGGTGGCGCGATGGCCCAGCCAAGTGCGACGATCACTATGACGATGCGCGAAGTCGACCGCATCAAAACGATGCAGGCATTGATGGATCGCATGCTGCGACCCGCCCGGCGCTGAATGATGGCTCCGGGCCAAAAACCGGGGGGCGACTTGCCGCGCTGGCGCCCTTTCGCCGGGCCGCTCAGCGCCCCGAGCCAGCGCCAGGCACTGAGCCTCAACCAGGTTCGACAAGCTCCCGCAGACTGACCTTCAGCGGAAGCTCGTAGCCACGACCGATGAGTTCCGCCCGGAAGGACTTGCGAGGATGGATCGTCAGCACCTCGTCCACGATGGACAGCCGGTCGACCAGACTTGGGGCCTCGTCATGGAATCGGACCTGCGCGACCTGAACCTCCAGAGTCCGCGAAGTGGCGAGCTCCTCGATGCGTGCGAACACCCGGCTCGGCGTCGGATGGACCGGAACGTCCTGCTCCACGCGTATCCGGTACTTCTTCGTTTCCTTGGTCCGCAGCGTCACCCGCAACGCGTTGCCTTGGCTGGCC
>Ga0209436_100625_pt1 | contig 15112 bp, 13 predicted proteins | sample AraplaF_Cvi_mTSA_FD_184263 | JGI IMG/M metagenome (GOLD analysis project Ga0209436, IMG submission 184263) | Arabidopsis root microbial communities from the University of North Carolina, USA - plate scrape MF_Cvi_mTSA (SPAdes) (version 2) | ecosystem: Host-associated > Plants > Roots > Endosphere...
CAATCATTTCAGGTTTGCCATGACCGCCGACCTGGATGGTGATGGCAAACCTGAAATGATTGCTTGCCAGACAGGAGGCTATTTTGTTATTTTCAAAAATGAGATCAGACCTAATACGAATATACGTTTGTGTACAGGTTCCGATACCTCCCTCAGTTCTCCCCTGGCAGGAAGTACTTATCAGTGGCAGGTGGATACAGGAAAGGGGTTTGTGCCTGTTATAGATGATAATGTATACACAGGTAGTAATAGTGCAAAACTGGTGATACGTCACGTGCCCGCATCTTTCAGTGACTACGTGTATCGCTGCCTGGTGGATGGTCAATATGAACAAATATTTACATTGAAGCTGGATACGACAACTACGCCGGAAATAAGTATCAGTGCGAACTTAGATAATATTTGTGCTGGTTCACGGGTGAAATTCACCGCTACTTATGCAAATGCAGGGGATACCCCTACATTTCGCTGGCTGGTGAATGGATTGCCAACGGATAGCGTAGGGCTTACCTATCGTACCACCACCCTGGAGAACAAGGATAGTGTAGCAGCAGTGGTATACAGTAGTGCCGTTTGTGCAACGAAAGTGAGTGATACGAGTAAGGCCATCGTCATGAAGGTAAAGTATGCTACATTGCCTGTCATCAAGCTCATTGCTAAAGACAGTGTGGCTGTGAATGAGTCATTTGTGATTACGCCTGATACCAGTAATGTGAACATGGGCGCATTGTTGTTATTGATCCAAAGTATCAATGGTGGAGATTATAAGATTTACAGCTATAATGATGTGACTGACACCGGCAGTATTAAATTTACAGTCACAAATGCGGATAGTGTAGTGGGGGTAAAGAAATACTTTATACAGTTGCAGGGTACCAGTGCTGCAGGTTGTGATTTAATTGTAAACAGCGATACGATTGCTGTGGTGGTGTACAAACCGGAACCGGCGAGGGCAACGAACCCGGATGAGCCTTCAGGAAGAATATATCCGAATCCTGTTACTGATAACCTGGTGGTGAATGACCTGGAGGTAAATGATGGATGGATGACGATGGAGATCAGGAGTTTGGATGGTGCACAGAGTTTAGGGGTGTATAATATTGAAGGGAGAACGAGTTTGAATTTGAATATCGCTACGCTGAACAAGGGGTATTACCTGGCAGTGTTGAAGCGAAAGAGCGGAGCGCCGAAGACGATACGGTTTATTAAACTGTAATGCATATTGAAAAGGGGATGTTGAATGGAGTGGTGGTGTTGAAGGGAGAGTGGGAGATGAGTGTTTGGTTTTTTGAGAAGGTGAGAGGGATGAGTTTGAGGATGAGAATGGTAGAATTGATTTGAGAAGGATATTTTTCAATTTTTAATTTTAGTGTTAAAAATTGGAAAATATCTTTTTTTTGTTGGTTTTATTTGGAGATTTCTAATGGAAGGGCGTATATTTGTGTTAACAGAACCCGCCGCGCTTCTCGTAAGATCAGCGTACCAGAGGCGGGGCATTTTTTTTATGAATTCCATTGAAAGACAATTCCCATTATTACCTGAACAGGTTAATATTCTCCGACAGCGTGGCTTAATAATTAATGATAGTGATGAAGCAAATCATTACTTAGCGCATGTTGGGTACTACAGATTGGCCGATTATTGGCAGTTTCTCCAGATAGAAAGCATTAGCAATGCATTCATTATTGGTACGACTTTCGATCAGGTTATTGATTTATATAACTTTGATCGTGAATTAAGATTACTAATATTGGATGCTTTAGAGCGTATAGAAGTCTCTTTTCGTGCTATCATGATTAACATGATGTGCCCGGTTTATGGCTCCAATTGGTTTACGGATAAAAATATCTTTTTTGATGAAGAAAGATTTAATGGTGTAATAGAAACTATCAATCGAGAGCTTGACCGATCAGATGAAGAATTTGTAAAGCAACATGATAAAAGAATAAGTGGATTTGAACATCCACCTGCATGGAAGACATTACCCATACTATCTTTTGGTACCTTGTCGAAGATATATAGGAATATGAGAAAACAGGTTAATGAGAAAAGAATAATTGCAAAAATGTATGGGCTTCCGAAAGAATTATGGCTGCAGTCTTGGGTGCAGGTAGTATCAATGCTTAGAAACTATTGTGCACATCATTCATTGATTTGTTATAGAACATTTTCATTTCTCCCAAGAGAGATAAAACAAGTTAATTTACCATGGCTCAGAAATATCCCATCTGCAGGTAGTGCAGAAAGTAAGCAATTATACTATCAGTTATGTGTTATTAGGTACTTATTACATACTGCAAGTCCGGGTAATGATTTTAGTTATAGATTGATGGAATTGTTTGTGAAGTATAAGGGGATTGATCTGGAAAGAATGGGATTTTTGGAGCATTGGGATGAGGAGGATTTGTGGCAGTAGGAAAATGATAAGATCATTGATAGTGGGGTATGTGAGGCGATTTATCTGGTGTGGAAATTTAAGAGGTAATATCAGTTTGATAATGCTGAATTCACATATTTACCAGTCAGGCTAAATGGTTAACAATAAAGGGGTATATTTTTATAAACTACTGCTATTATAAGAAGGGGGCGTCTCATTTACTTTTGAGACACCCCCTTTTTTATTTAAGTAAATTGACTAATTTCTTATAACCCGGCAGCGATTCCCATACTGCTAACTGCTTCAATACACGTGGATCACTCACCTTATGCCCATTCACCGCCAGCACTTCCGCATATATCTCCAACAGCTTTTTCAGGTTCTTCACTGCATTGTCCGGCAGACACGCAATACAGTTTGTCAACAACATCTCTAATGCTTCATTGTGTTTTTTACTAATCTGCATCAGTTGCTCCGTGACCAGGTCCGTAAAGCGTTTCAACGGCGCCCACTCTACACGTTGATGGGTGCCAATGATCCGGCCGGTTTCTTCACTTTGTAATCTCCCATCACTCACACCCGTAATCCAGCATTCCGCCGCCAAAGCACGAATCGTTTTATCCGCATGCAACATACAGGTAGCAATGAATAAATGTACCGTAGTCGGATAAGGCACTGTTTGCTCTTTTAACCAGCCAATTGCCGCGGTGATGGTCGTTGTTTCTGTTACTTCATACATGCCAGACAAAGGCATAGAATGATTGATGATGTTGGCGAGTGTAACAGCAGGATTCGCAGGTGTTAATGATAACAACCTTGGTATGTCCTGCCATATAGGACTATAGTATTTAGCCCGGTGTATCAGGTAATCCTGCAACAGTGGCTCCTGTGTCTGCAAGGCCCCAGGTGCCGGTAAGTTTAATTTAATAGCAACACGTGTAGCCGGCACCATATCATACGCCCGTTTCTCACTGTTGTACGATCCATAAGCCTGGTACTTTTCAGGTGTTGTTGCCCAGTCGAATTTACCATTGAGATATACAGCTGGTAATTTATCCGTTTGAAAATCCAACCCTTTCCTGTTAGCCGCCTGTATCCAGGCATTGCCTTTTTTGAAAGAGACATTTGATGGATCCAGCAGGAACAATAATAATTCTTTGTGCTCACCTGTCAATGATTCTTTCGCCAATGCCAGTGCTGCTGTTGTATCTTCCAGTGCACAACGACAAACAGCGATCTGTAAATCCAGCTCATGTGGTGCCTGGTTTGTATACTTCGCCAGGCGTTCTACTAATACCACGGGATCTATCCAACCCGGTGTATGCGTAGGCGTAGATAATAAAGGTAAGGTATCTTTTGCCCTGATCTTTTCCAGGGCATATTGCCATAGGATGGCATGCGGGCGAACATCGTTTTCCGCTATCCTCCAGTCAACAGCTTTGCCGGTAGGTTGGGCATATGCTACCATAAAGTTGGTAAGCAAATTGTCCAATACACCCATGTTCGTGGCCGGGCGACTATGTAATTTTTCAGCTCTTTTAAAGGCAGGTTGCAACTGCACCCATACCTCTTCTGTGATCAGGTGCTGTAAGTTTATTAAAGTAGCAGGTAATAATTCCGCATGGTAAGGAGCATTATTTTCAAATGCCTGGCTGGCAAAATAGATCAGTTCCTCTACTGTATTTATTGGTGGAATCAGGTTATGTTCCCCTGTTAAAGGCAGGTTTTCTGAAGGTGTCGCATCTTCCAGTTCGATCTTTACAGGGTCTGTGAGTAGTAATGGCCGGATGCCTGTCAGCATCGTATCTGCGTATAGCTGTAACTGTTGCTGCAGGTCTTCCGATGGCGGAAATGCATAGGTAGTGATCAGCTTTGCTGTTTTCTGCTGTATACCCTCGTCTTTATTGAGGAAGATCTGGCAAAGCTGGATGCCAATCTGCTGGCGGGCATCTTCATGTGCTTTACAGATCGCCTCAGATAACTGGAGCACAGTGCCCAGGATCGATTTGGTAGCAGACAGGATCACCTGCGGGAGGTGTGTGATGAAGGCATGATAGTCAAATTCCTTCAGTTGTTTAAAGCAGTTCAGTGCGAGGCTCACCGCAGTCGTCTGCTTTGCATCCAGCAGCATCAGCAGCTCAGGTTCCAGGGCCTGCAGCTCTTCTTTCGTTGGTTGCAGGAAACTAAATAGTTCCATGAACCAGGCGGTTAATAATTTATTGAAATTCCGGTTACCGGCAAGCAGGCTTTCTTTCAAAATGCGAGCTCTGTCCAGGCGGCCTTCTGCGCTGAATTTCAGGATGAAATCATGCCAGCCTTTAGCGCCCTTATGATAACGGTTGAGGTGATGTATGTGAGAAGGATAATCGAAGATATACCAGAAATGCTTATTCAGTGTATCCGGGTATTTCAGGAGTATCGTTGCTGCCTGTTCATCTGTGATTCGCTGACCTGACATTTTTCCATAAATAAGATCAGGAAAATGGATCAGGATTAATTCAGGAGAAGGCGTGAAAAATCCATCCGCTTCCAGGCGCATGATCAGGTCATAATCCAGCCTGTAACTATTGCCTTTATTCACCTCATCCAACACCTGTTTGAACCAGGAAGGGGTATACCAGGGGAGGATCTGGTAGAGGATTTCCTGTTTCATCATACCACCGGGGAAAACTGTTTTCTCAAATCCTTTTTTATCCAGGCAAACAAAAGATGCGATGGCAAGCATCAGCCCTTGTTGTCCACGGGCACGGGTACCGTAGGATCGTCCTGCCTGCCAGCGCTTTTCCGGGATCTCCATGGTACTGAGGTCTACGAATTCGGAGTACCAGGCATTTAATTCTTTCAGGGCCGGTACCAATTCTTTTTTCTCCTGTTCACGCAATGCTTTTAAAAATACAAAAAGCTCATCGTATGCTTCTTTTATAATGAGCGTTTTCAGGGTTTCTATGGTCGTCATTAGGATCCTGTTTTTATCTTTACTGCCAGAATATGTTTACATGGGCCGCGTTCTCCCTGGTTCTTCGCATACCAGGTACAGGTACACCGGGCTTTGCCCTGGTCAATGATCACTGTATGTTGCATGCCGCTTCCTTCCACACGTGCGTCTACACGATCATGCTCATTTTGTAAGATGAGCACCTTATCTTCTTCCAATAATTTCTCCGCATCTTTCATACGGGGATTCAATTGCAAAATACGGCTTTGCTTAAAAGGTAACTGCCGGTAAAAGAATTGTCTTTCATCCAGGTCATAACCTAATAAACCCATGGCGGCCATTCTTCCTGTCAGGTTATCCACCTGGTCGAAATGCAGGTCCTCATTGATCGCCATCAGTGCAGGATTGAATTCCTGGTTGGCATGACTGTATTTATTCATTGCTTCCACCCATTCATCCGGCACATCTGCAATTAATGATTCCAGTGCTGCACCTTCTCCCGAAAAACCACGCCAACATTCTCTCGACAATGAAAAACTGAATCGTACACCGCCGAAATATAGTTGCCAGGTGGTAGACTGCATGTCTGGTCCTGCAAAGACTTTCAGCTCATTGGCCAGCGGCAGTAAAGGCTCCAGTAATTTTAAACGATGTACACCGCCAACGCATATAGCATTTGCTGCCTTAGCAGGAGAGAACATCGGTTTATTGCCTCTTATGATCAGGTAGTGATCAGGTTTGGGTTGTCCGGCAGGAATGCTTTTAAACAATTGCATGGCCTGTAACTGGTTGAAGGTATGTACCTGTTCTGCGGCAGAAAGGAACATTTGTACTGAGGTAAGCCCTTTGATCCATTTAGCAGGCAGGGGAACCTTCCGTTCTACGATTAACTGATCCGGTGCAGTTTGTACACTGATCCCTTCCGCTCCTAAGTTGAGCAATAATTCTCCCTTCTTTCCTACACTGGCCAGCGCATTGATCATGGGCTGGTTAAAGTCTACATTCACCGTTCCACTTTCGGAGAAAACGGCGTCAATAGCACTGGGCAATATGTCTACCCTTGCGTATACACCGGCACAGTGAGAGAAGCCTTCGAACCGCAGTTTATCATTGCCGGCGGTAGCGATCGGGTCACGCAGCAAGGCCATTTGGAAAGGGGAGAGGTTGAAACTCGATTGAACGATGTTCGACAAGGTGATCAGGCAACGGGAAATGATGTAAGGTTGTTTCAATACACCCTGAAAGAAATGGGTGATGGGTTTGATCTCACTATAACCGGTCAGTGTCAGGTGGCTGTGAGCCATATATGACGGCATGTGATATTGATATGTGATCGTATCTGAGGTGGCCATGGTGGCGTGAAGATATTTAAAATTGCGCAAATGAGGGGTGATATACCTAAATGGAATATATTTATGTAGCCCAAAAAGAAAAACATGGCAAAGTATAAATTCGAAGAGGTATTAAATGACTTAGTTGATTACTTTATTTTAGGTGACCCCGATTATTTATTACAATATAAAATTGAGCAGGGATTGCCGGATGACCTGCTGACTGAATTTACGACACAGGAAAGCGGAGATCGTGCTGTGGAACAAGGGGTGCTCCTGCCGATGATTGGTGTTGAAAACTATCCGTATACTGTTTACTTTACGCTGGATGAAGAAGCGGAACTATTGAAAGAGGGGAATCAGGTACAGCATAACCGTGATGGCTATTGTTTAAGAGTGAATAATGGAAGGATCTATTTGTATACGATGCCTTACCTGAGAGATTTTACTGCAGCAAAGATTGAAGCATTGAAGAAATATAAGCATGCAACGATTGCGATTCCAAATGGGTGGTATAAGGTTGTAGTGCTTGCAGGGCTGACGCATCAAAATATTGAGATCAGGAAAAAGGATGGGGGATTGACTACGATTGATTCGATGGAACCTACGTTTGAGTTTTTACTGAACCCGGTAGAGGAGCAGCCCCTATATAGCGGGGATTTTTTGTATCGGTTTAAAGTAGAGGAGTAGGTTGATTATTAATATATTATGCAGCGTCTGGCAGAATTTTCCCTCGTTCGTATGGAATTTATGCATTCCTCTCATCTTTACAGCAAAACAAGCCATCATACCATAATTACCTAATTAATTATCTTATTTGTATGTAAATCATTTTGTCGTTTGGAAATGTTTTTTACCTTTCCGCTATAAAAGGGACTGACAACATTTAATACCTCCTATACTTATACCTAAGATGAAAATTTTTCATGCGTTAACTGCATTGTGCCTGCTCTCGATGGCAGGGGCCGCCCAATCTCAGATCTTTACACCTGTTGCCCAAAATGAAGCAAGCCTTAAAAGTCTTGTCAGCAAATACGAGCTGCAGTATCAGTCAGAAATGGATGGCCTCCCTTCCAAATACAAAGCAGATTATAAAGAAATTTATACATCCAGGTGGGAAAATATCAAATCTGTATTTGATAAAAAAGAAGTCTACATCTCCCGCTCCGCGCAGGAATACCTGGATGCCGTAGTCAGCGAGATCGTAAAAAGTAACCCTGTCTTAAAAGACTATCAGATCAACTGTTATTTCTCAAGAAGTGGCGTGCCCAATGCCAGTTATATCGGCGAAGGGATCATTCTCTTTAACATGGGGCTGTTCCAGCGACTGGACGATGAAAGCGAAGTCGCATTCATCCTCTGCCATGAAATCTCTCACTACATTTTAAAGCACACCGAAAATAGCATTACCCGTTACGTAAGCACCATGAATTCTGATGCCGTGCAGGATGAATTGCGTAAGATCAAAAAATCGGAATACGGGAAAAGAGAAGCGGTCGATAAACTAACAAAGGGCATCACTTTCAATAGCCGCCGCCATAGCAGAGACCACGAGTCGCAGGCAGATTCTATGGGTGTCGCCTTATTGCTCAATACCCGCTTTAGTCCAACTGGTGCCACCAAAACATTGGCTATTCTCGATGATATTGATAAAGATTCAGTAGACATTGAAGCTTGTCTCAGAGCTGAATTAAATGTACCCGGGTACCCGTTTCAGAACAGGTGGATCACAAAGAACACCGGACTTTTAGGCGGACAGGCAAAACTGAAAAAAGATCAGCAACTGGAAGACTCACTCAAGACCCACCCGGATTGTAAAGCACGTATTGCCCTGCTGGCACCCATGATTGCAAATGTAGGCGGCAGACAGGATTTCCTGGTGAACAAAGCCGTCTTTGACAGCTTAAGACAAACCTTCAGATACGAGATCGTTGAATATGCTTTTGCAGCTGACAACTATACCTACAGCCTGCATTATGCCCTTATGCTGCTGCAGCAATATCCGAAAGACCCCTACCTCATTACACAGATAGGCAGGGTGATGAATGCCTGCTATGCGGCACAGAAAACCCATACACTCGGAAAATTTATAGACTTACCCGCCCCTTACCAGCCGGCTAATTATAACGTACTGCTACAGTTTATCCAAAACCTGTACCTGGAAGACTTTGCAGGCATCAGTTACAACTACCTGGAAGCACATGCAACCCAACTAAACGGTTATCCCAGCTTTCAGAAAGAATTGAAATTAAGTGCTACCTATAATTTACAGTAAACAATTAATCTTTACAAAAGATGATTAAACGACTACTCACACTTGCCTTATTCGTAAGCGTATCAGCTACAAGTATGAAGGCCCAATCTAAGTTGACCGTTGACAAAGTGTATTCCGCTTACCTGCAAAATAGCGGAGCCATTATTCAGGGAGGACAAATCAAGGGGTATTTTTATCTATACCAGAGTGATAAAATTGACAGACATACAAACGAATATACCTTACAGATCGTAGACGAAAACCTGAACAAGGTACAGGACATTAAGTTTGAAGACACAAAGAAATTAAGTCTGCTGGAATCAGCATACAATGGTAGCAGCCTGGCTTTCCTCTTCAAGAATGAAGAAGAGAAATTGCTGCAGATGAAGATCTATGACCTGGATGGTAAACTGAAATTTACTTATTCCCGTCCGTACACTAAAAAGACAGATGCCCTGATGACGCAGTATGAAACCTTGCATACTGATGAAGGTATGAACCAGACTGTGTTTAACCTGGGTGATAAAGGATTCATTTCTGTATTGCCTTTGAGAGATGGCAGGGAGGTGACTTATGAGGTAGATATGTATTCTTCCGACAAGAAGAAACAATGGACATATGTACCGGATGGTGATGATCAGAAGTTTGCACAGGCAGAATACCTGGGTGCTACCGATAGCCTGGTAATACTGGAAGTGATCAGGAAGAACAGGAGAATGAGTGGTAGTGGCGATGCGCACCTGGTAGGTATTAATCCAATGACGAAGAAGAAAGTATTTGACATTGATGATGAGAAGGATAAATGGACATTTGTTCCTTCCAGCGTATTGCCTGTACCAGGTAGCGGCAAGTTCATTGCAATGGGTAACTACTTTGATAAAGATGCGAACATTGCAAAGGATGCGAGCAAGGGTCTTGCTATTTACGAGATAGACAACAATGGGAATATCCTGAACAAGACGTATAACAGTTGGGCGGTGGATATTGCAAAGCATTTGCCAACGAATACAAAGGGTAAGATCGATAATATCGGTTACCTGTATATTCATAAGATGATCCCTACTGCAAATGGTAAATTCTTTATCGTTGGTGAAGGATATAAGAAACAAGCAAGTGCCGGTGGTATTGCATTAACAGCCTTGAGTGCAGCAGCTGGTTCTTATGGCAATTCAGGTGTTACCAAAGTAGTAGTGACTGACCTGGTAGTAATGGAGTTTGATGGGGCTTATAAAATTAAGGATGCAAAGATCTATGACAAGACTAATAATGCAGTCATAGGTGGGCCTATGAGTGATTATGTAAGTCAGCATGCTTTGGCGATGTATATCAAAATGGTAGGTGCATTTGATTATGAGTTTACCACGGGTGCGCCTGAAGATAATAATTTTGTGATCTGTTATAGTGATTGGGTAAGGTCATCCAGTTATAAAGGGCAAACTTTCAATTCTATCCGTTACAACGGTACGAAGTTTACACAGGATAAAATTGAACTGAAATCAAAGGCAAGCAGGATGAGGGTGTTGCCGGCTAAATCCGGATCAGTAATGATTATGGAGTATTTCAAGAAGGATAAGAAGCTGGAGTTCAGGTTAGAGAAGCTGGGATAAGTGTTCCGGTGATCAAAATATAAAAAGCTCCCATGTGGCCCTTGTGCAAGGGCTATATGGGAGCTTTTTAATGGTATTCGGGGTAAGTTATTCCTCATCGTCCATCCGAACCATAGGTCCGTTGGCAGACAACTCACTATCAGGTACTTTTGATTTCAACACCGGCCAGAGAAACTGTGCATACCATTCATCCCGCTCATAATGTGAAATACCGTAAGCTGAAGGGTATTTACGGGTGATAAGCGCAGTGCCGAAGATAAGGTCCCAAATAAAGAACATGTTCCCGAAATTGCCCTTATAATAACCAATACCGTCATCAGATGTTACCGCATGATGCGCATGATGGGTAGCAGGAGTGGAGATAAATCGCTCCATCACCCATGCTACCGGATGCAGCCATTTTATTTTATAGAACGGCTTATCCCAGAGAATGCTGGAATGTGCACCTGCTACTATCAATGATTTCATTCCGGCTACAAACAAGGCAGGATAACCTAATCCAAGATATACAAGTATGACGACCAGGTATACCTGTGAAAACAGCATAACATGAATGAGGTTGTTCCTGAAATATACTGCAACACCCATATACGGTGCGGAATGATGGGTACGGTGAAATCGCCACAACGCCGGAATCTGGTGATGCAGCCGGTGATTCCAGTACTGGGTCAGATCGTCTGCAACGGCAATGATCACCACCCCCCAGAAAAAGGGTACCCAGGAAAGGATGTTTTGCACACCCGGTAATATAGCAGGCAGCAGTTTCAGGCTGAAATATGCCAGTACCGGCGGGAAAAGTACCTTAGGAATGGCAAAGCTCACCAGGTCCAGTATAAACTCATTACGGTCTCCCTTTTTATTATATAGCCCGCAAAGGAATTCAATACATCCTACTGCAAACAATAAGACGGGCAGGCCCCAACTGTTCAGGTGCTGAAATACAGCTTCCACATATCTAAGCATAGTGTAGGTTTTATTTTTTAACAGATACCTGTACTGTAGTATGCTGTTCCTTCCATGGACGTTCTCCTTTTACATAAAACCAGAGAAACATCATTACAACCGGAAGGGCATACAGGAACAGGGAAATGACCATATCCCTGACAAGTTTTTGTGCCACTTTTTTTTCAATTTTCATACCGCTGTTATTTGATTATCCTAAATGAATGATCAGCCAGAAGCCCGCAAAAAAGATCAGGAAGGGTATGATCACAAGCAGGAGGCCAAGCACAATTTTCTTCAGTATTAATAAAATATCCTGTTTCATATGTGTATGTGTTTCCATTTACCTTTTCTGAAGATGATGATGCAACAGGTGGCCAGTACTATTTCGGAAAGCAGTATTGCCCCGAAGATGCCCCTGGAACCCAGTTCAAACCTGATCCCCGCAACATACGCAAGCGGTAATTGTACAATGTAGAACATCAGTATGTACATCCATGTTACCATATTGACATAACCTGCTGCATTCAGTGCTCTTGAGATCACCATCGTGTATCCGAAAAAGAAAAAGGCAATTGCCATACAGCGCAGGTACAATATTGCATTTTCCTGTACAGCCGGCTCACTGGCAAACTGACGAACGATATGACCGGTAAAAAGCAATAGGATACAGGATATTATTCCAAGAAAACACATATTAAACATCCCGGTTTTCCATACAGATTGTTCTGCCCTCTCAGGTTGACCAGCACCGAGGTTTTGCCCGGTTAAAACTCCCGCGGCGTTGGCAATACCCCAGGCGGGCAGCGTAGCGCAAACAATGATCCTGTCGGCAATGATATACCCCGTTAGTGCTGCTTCTCCCAGTTGTGCCACGATAATGATCATCAGCAACCAGCTGGAGGCTGGAATAAGGTACTGTAAGGTGCCGGCCGCACCGATCTTCCATAATTTTTTCAGAATACCAGGAACAATGATCAGTTGTTTCCTGCCAATCACCATAACGGTTCCTTTGCGCCTGAGGTAAAAGAACTGGTAACTTACAGCAATCATATTACCGATACCGTTAGCAAGGGCTGCACCTGTTAAGCCCAGCGCAGGAATAGGACCAACACCAAAAATGAGAATGGCACCCAGTACTGCATTCATGATAAACGCCAGCAGGAAAGTGCGCATAGCCATGGCAGCATCTCCTGCACCACGAAAGATACCGTTCATTAATACTCTTAGTATCAGGAAGAGGATGCAGCCAAACCTTATCTTTGAATAAAGGTCTCCTTCTTTCACCATGGCTGCAGAAGCGCCGATAGCATACAGTATCTGTTTACTGAAAGTAACGGTGACAGCACTGAATAGCAATGCTACAATAATACCCATATAGATGGAGTGGACGGCTGTCAGCCCGGCTGTCTGAAATTTTCTTTCTCCTATACGCCGGGCTATCAGCGAACTGGCCGCAATATTAAGGCCTACAGGAATAGCATACATGACGAGGATCACAGAGCCGATCATACCGGCTACATTGATGGCATTGTCTCCCAGCCGGCTTACATAAAAGAGGTCTGTGACTACGAACATGGATTCTATCAGCAGCTCCACCATCGCCGGGAGAGAAAGCAGGAATGCAGCACGAGCCACACTACTGGTAGTGAAGTTTTTTTCTTTGCCCAGCATCGCAATCCTGCACAAACTAAATATGGAACGGGTTCTGACAACCAGTAAATTCATTATATTTTCTTTTTTTCCTGAAAGCCCGGTGGGGCTGATTTAACAAATAAAACGTTTACAAGGCAATTGCCTTTTCCAGATTGTGCACGCCAAAATCCTGGTAAGCAACCTGCTCTTCCAGCTTATACACTTCTCTTCCCGTGATCTTATTAATGATCCACGAATTCCTGTAGGCTCCCAAACTTAGGTCAGGCGCCACAAAACCATGCGACTGTGTCTCTGCATTCTGTACAAAGATTTCCTCTTCATTCAGATCCACTGTATAGTTACGGTGTACCTTCAGCTGGCCATTGCCTGTGAAATTGATCCTGTCAGAGATACCATTGATACAGGCAGGTCTGTTATACTTGTAGCCGGTAGCCAGCAACACAAATCCTGCCTGGTGGGAAAATGACTGCTGCTGATCTGCCTGTGTGAACTGCAGTGTATAAAACTCATCACGAAGTGCAGGAGAGATGGAGGTGAGTTCACAATTAGCACGAAGCTGTACATCTATTGTATCACCACCTACGGTCATCTCATACATCGCATCGTAGATCTGATCTATGAGACTGCTGTTGATACCTTTTGAAAGTGAGTTCTGGGTAGTTAATATCCTGTTACGCTGCTCAGCAGATAAGTGATAGAAGTATTCTATATAGTTGTGTGAGCTGAGTTCCAGTGTAAGCTTGGAATGTTCCATAGGAAAGAAGCGGTCAGAGCGGGTGAACCAGTTCAATTTGAAACCATCCTTTGTAGCCGGCAGCAGATCGTAGAACACTTCTGCAGCACTTTGCCCGGAGCCGATAATTGTAAGTGTGCCTTTATTGAGTATCTCCTGCCTGTGTGCCAGGTATGCTGAAGAGTGAATTACACCCGGAAGATTTGCTTTGTCGATGAAAGAAGGAACTGTTGGTTGTGTACCTGTGCCCAATACCAGTTTTTCGCTGAAGTATATTGTATTTTCTCCTGTACGGGTATGTTGTACAGACAATTTGTATAATCCGTTTTCATAATTCACGTGCATTACCCGGTGTGAGAATTTGCAGCTGGCCAGTTGTGCTACCACCCATTTACAGTATACATTATATTCCCGGCGTAACATATAGAATTCATGCCGGATAAAGAAGCGGTATAACCTCCCTGTTTGTTTCAGGAAGTTAAGGAAGCTGTACTTACTGGTAGGATCTGCCATAGAAACCAGGTCGGTTCCCATAAAAGGGTCCTGTAGTGTCGTATTATTCAGCATTAGCCCGGGATGCCAGTCGAAACTTTCTGACTGGTCAAAGAACAGGGCAGATACTTCTTTCACTGGTTCCAGTAATGCTGCCAGTCCGAGGTTAAAAGGCCCTATGCCAATACCGATAATGGAATATATTTTTTTCTCTGTTTGCATGTTGAGTTGTATTTTTTAATGTTGAGGGATTCTTACCATTTTACGCCGAGTTCATAGAAGATAAAGCTCCAGGCGTCTGCAGCTTCGGCAATCAGCTTTGTCGTGGATTTGCCGGGGCCATGACCTGCATTCGTATCAATACGAATGAGCACAGGGTTATCGCCTGCCTGCTTTTCCTGCAAAGTGGCGGTGTACTTATAGGAATGTGCCGGTACTACAGTATCGTCATGGTCTGCAGTGAGCACCAGGGTAGCGGGGTACTTTACGCCGGCTTTGATATTGTGCAGCGGAGAGTATTTTACCAGGTAGGCAAACTGCTCTTTGTTATCGCTGGTGCCATATTCTTCTGCCCATGTACTACCAATGGTGAATTTTTGATAACGCAGCATATCCATGCAACCTACTACGGGGATGGCTACTTTAAAAAGTTCTGGTCGCTGATTGATACATGCACCCACCATCACAGCGCCGGTAGATACCCCTGTCACGGCCATCAGCGATGGATTGGTGTACTTTTCCCGGATAAGATATTCCGTAGCCGCAATGAAATCATCAAAGGCATG